>Ga0197142_1000022_pt1 | contig 134458 bp, 135 predicted proteins | sample GBS60_MetaG_FD_148614 | JGI IMG/M metagenome (GOLD analysis project Ga0197142, IMG submission 148614) | Sediment microbial communities from Great Boiling Springs, Gerlach, Nevada, United States - GBS 60_MetaG | ecosystem: Environmental > Aquatic > Thermal springs > Hot (42-90C) > Sediment... | reverse complement strand
TTTTCAATATTCTTATTAAATAGTTTTCCTCCTAAAATAGCCAAATCTTTTTCTAAAGTTAAAAATGTTTCTTTAAAATTTAAATTTATTTTTTCTTGGGCTATTATAGGACCATGATCTATTAATTCATCAATCAAAAATAATGTGACTCCTGTTTCTATATCTCCATTTAATATTGCTTCTCTTATAGGATTTGTACCCCTATATTTAGGAAGTAAAGAAGGATGTATATTTAATATACCCTTTTTAAAATTTTTAAATATTAAATCAGGTATTATTTTACCAAAAGAAGCTATTAAACCAAAATCAAAAAAATTATCTTCAATGATATTCCAATCTTTAAGCTCAATTACCGGTAATTTATTTTCAATTGCAAAAGTAAAAACAGGATTGGGTTTTAATTTTAAACCTCTTCCTTGAGGTTTTGCTGGTAATGTTATTACCAGCGAGGGAATATATTGTTTAATAATTTCTTTTAAACAATAAATAGAGAAATTGTTTGAACCAAAAAAAGCAAAGTTAATTCTTTTTGTCATTTTTATATAAATTATCTTTATCTATATTGTAGATTTCTAAAGCTTTATCTATAAATAAAATTCCATTTAGATGATCAATTTCATGTTGTATGATATGAGCTAATAACCCCTTTGCTTTTAAGGTATGTTTTTTCCCTTTTAAATCGCAAAAGCTAATTTTAACTTCATTATATCTTTTGACTAAGCCCCATTTATTTGGTATACTTAAGCAGCCCTCTTCTTTTATTTCTTCTTTGTGAAAACTAATAATTTCTGGATTAATAAAAACATAAAATTTATCTTTTGGTTTTGCTATGAATAAAGAAATATCAAATCCTATTTGATTAGCTGCTAAGCCAACTCCTGAATTTAATACCATAATTTTTTTCATTTTATTTATAAGATTAGCTAAATTCCTATCAAACTTAACAACTTTTTTTGTTTCTGTTTTTAAAATATCATTTGGATAAAAAATGATGTTGTCTTTATCCATATTTTAGATTTTGTTTTTAGCTTTTATTATAATTTAATTTAAATTTGTATAATTTATAATTAATTATTTAATTATTTTATAATTATATATTCACTTATTGTATATTTAATATATTTAATAACTAAGTAATATAAAAAATAAAATTAAAAATTTAGAAAAGATGTTTAAAACATTGACATTAGATGAATTTAAAAAAAAGCATGGCTATATTATAGAAGGAATTTGGTATCCACGAGTAACTTCTATAGTAAATATCAAAAGTAAACCAGCTTTATATTATTTTTATGCTGCCGCAGAAAACTTTAGCGAAGCTCAATCAAAAAAAATGAAAGCAGCATATGAAGGAAGTATAGTTCATGAAATCCTTGAATCAATAGTAAGTGGCAAAGAAATAGTTGTTCCTGAAAATTATATAGGGTTTAAAAGGGGTTTTGAAAACTTTCTTAAAAATCATAGTTTGTTCACCAAAAAAGAGTGGGTTGAAAAAAGAATAAAACATTCAATATATAGATACAGTGGCACTTTTGATATAATAGCTGAATTAGACGGTTATTTTTCTTTAATAGATATAAAAACAGCCGCAGAGGTATACGATGATTACAGGCTTCAAACTTCTGCTTATTTTTTTGCCTTAAATGAAGAACCAATTTTATTAGATACAAAAGGATACAACAAAACTATTATTCCTAAACCTATTGAAAAAAGATATGTCTTAAGAATTAATCAAATTCAGATATGTGAAAAGTGTTCAGCCAAAAAGATATTAAGAATGATGGGCGATAAAATAAAAGGCGGAGATGAAAATTGTGAGCATAAATTTAGTGAAATTTTAGATGAATGGGAGCTTAAAGAATTTGATAATCCTGAAGAAGATTTTAAAGGTTTCTTAGCTTGTAAAGAATTGTGGGAATGGGAAAATAGAGAAAATTTAAAAGAAATAGGTTATTTGTAAAAATTGTTATTGTCTTTTTCCATAAAATATTTTGAAGGTATGTTAAGTTTGTTTATGGGTTTATTTTGAAGCTTATAAACAATTTCTAAAAAATTTTTTTTAAATCTCTTCCACAATATTAATTTTTCTTTAGATATTTTTTTTAAAACTAAATATTCTGCTTTTTCTCTTTTCTCAAGCTGGAAGCCTATTCTAAATCTCCATATATTATTACCACAAAATTTATATACGGACTCAACACCTTTGTGCTTAGATGAACCTTTATTAAAAGTTATTTTTACTAACAAAAATGGTAGATCGGCTTCATCTTGTATTAAAAGAGTCTCTTTGGTTGATATTTTTAAAATATCTAAAGCTTTTCTTAGAACTTCGCCAGATTGATTCATATATCTATTACTTATCAGAAAACTTAAATTATTGAATTTAAAAATTTTAAAATCGTTATTTTTGTATATCAAATTAACATCAAAATTTTTTAAACAAAATTCTATTAAATCTAAGCCAAAATTATGGGGGGTATTTTTAAATTTTTTTCCTGGATTTCCTAAGCCAAAAATAAGTTTGATTTTACTATTGTTTTCCATTATAATATTTAAATAAAAATATTTAATTTTTTGATTTTTATTATTAATTTTTATTTTAAACTATCCCTTATATAGCGAAAATGATTAAGTTTATTAAAATAACTTTAGTAGAAATTTTAGAAATTATTTTTATATTTATTTTCGTTTTTTTACCAATAAGATTATTTATTTTTGAGCCTTTTATAGTTATAGGAGAAAGTATGGAACCCAACTTTCACAACACTGACTATTTAGTAATTTGTAAAATTTGCACAAAAATTAAATCTCCAGAAAGAGGTGAGGTTATTGTTTTTAAACCTCCTGTGGATGAAAAAAAATATTATATAAAAAGGGTTATAGCTCTTCCTGGAGAAGAAATTGAAATTAAAGATAATAAAGTTTACATATATAACAAAAATTTTAATAAAAAATTTGTTCTAAAAGAACCTTATTTAGAAAATAAAAATTTTTATTTAGAAGATATGGAAAAAATAAAACTTAAAGATGATGAATATTTTGTTATGGGAGATAATAGAGAACAAAGCTTTGATTCAAGAAAGTGGGGACCGCTTAAAAAAGATAAAATAACAGGAAAGGTACTTTTTAAAATTAGTTTTTTAGGAAATCTTATAAAAATAATTAAATTCAACAATTTAGGATGAAAATAAACCCAATATTACAAAGACCAAGAGGAACAAGAGATTTATTTAATGAAGAAGCTGAATTTTTATTATTTTTAAAGAAAAAAATTATTGAACATTCTGATCTATTTTTTTTTAATTTTATTCAAACACCGTCCATAGAAGATGAAAAATTATTTACAAGCTCTTTAGGAACTATAAGCGATATAGTAGAAAAAGAACTATTTTACATAAAAGAAAAAGAGGGGGGTAGCAAATATGTATTAAAACCAGAAGGAACTGCTAGTATAGCCAGAGCTTATATCCAAAATGGCTTTCATTCTCTCCCTCAACCTGTTAGATTATTTTACATTGATAAAATGTATAGGAGAGAAAAACCTCAATCAGGAAGGTATAGAGAACATTATCAGTGGGGGTTAGAAATTATAGGCTCTGAAGATCCTATAAATGATGCTGAAATTATTTTAGTTTTTGATAGATTCTTGAAAAAGTTTAAACTAAAAGACTATGTATTTAAAATAAATAGTATTGGTTGTTTAAAAGATAGAAAAAGATATATATCAGAATTACGTAAATATTATAGAAAATATCAAAAAAAACTGTGTAGTGATTGTCAAAGAAGGTTTAAATTAAATCCATTAAGATTATTAGATTGTAAACAAGAAAATGATCAAAAATATAAAAATGATGCGCCAATTTTGATTAATTATCTATGTAAAGATTGTGAAGATCATTTTAATAAAACTTTAGAATATTTAGAAGATTTAGAAATAAATTTTGAAATAGAGCCTAGGCTGGTTAGGGGGCTTGATTATTACAATAGAACAGTTTTTGAATTATTCTTTTTAGAATCTTCTTTAGCTATTGGGGGTGGTGGCAGGTATGATAATTTAATAAAAATATTAGGATGGAAGCAAACACCTGCAGTGGGTGGTGCTCTTGGCATAGAAAGATTGATCGACATTTTAAAAATGCATAACATTAAGTCAGATTTATTTAAAAAACCAAAGATATTTATAGCTCCAACCACTGAAAAAACAAAAGAGTATGCTTTATCTATATATGATAAGTTGACTAGGGCAGGTATAAAAGTAGCAACCAATTTTTCTAAATCAAGTTTATCAAGCCAACTTGAGTTAGCAAATAAATTGAATATAAAATACTGTATAATTGCTGGCCATCAAGAATTGGGTAACAAAACAGTAATTTTAAAAAATATGGAAACCAAAAATCAAGAATTTATTAACCTTGATAGCTTAATTACGGAGATTAAGAAAAAATTAAATGTTTAAAAAATGCAAAATTGTATATTTTGTAAAATTTCCTCAAAAGAAATAAAATCTTATATCTTAGAAGAAACAGAAAATTTTTTAAGTTTTTTAGATATCAAGCCTCATTCAAAAGGACATAGTTTAATTATTCCCAAAAAACATTTTTGTAATTTTGAAGAGCTGCCTAGTGAATTGGGAAATGAATTAATTTACATAGCAAAAAAAATAATAATTTTATTAGCAGAAAAACTAAAAACAAAAGATTTTACTATTGGAATAAACGAAGGAAAATTAGCCGGTCGATTAATTGATCATCTTCATATTCATATAATTCCAAGATTCGAAAATGATAAGGGGGGCTCTATACATTCAATAGTTTATAATCCTCCACAAGAATCTTTAGAAGAAATTTATAAAATAATAAAAAATGAGGGTTAAGGCAAAAAAATTAAAAGGTGAAAACCAAATTCAACTATTAAAAAGATTTAGCACCAGATTCCAAAAAAGTGGTGTAGTTAATGAAGTTAAAGATAAAATGTTTAAAAAAAGAAGGTGGAACGAAAGAAGAAAATATGAATATAGGTTATATAGATTAAAAATACAATCATTTATAAGTAAAAAAATAAAAGAGGGTTGGCCTCTGTCAAAAGCCTTAGATATGGCTAAAAGATATATTAAATATATAAAATATGAAGGATGAGGAATTTACATTTAGGCATTGATTTTGGTCATTATGAAATAAAATTAACTGTACTTGAAGAAGATGTTAATGGTCAACATTTAACTTATAACTTCAGTCTTTTAAATAATAATTTTAAAGGAGAAGAAATATTAAATAAAGAAAATATAATAAATTCCTTAGATGAATTTTTAGGTGCTGTGGCTAATAGTCTTTCAATAAGCTCAATAAAAGAAATTTGTCTTGCTTTCAATGTCAGCAACTTCAACCTATCTTTACAAAAAGGTCATACCATTTTAGATAATTATGTAAAAAAAGAAGACATTGAAAAAGCTATTAAAATTGCTAAAACTTCTTTATTGATCAATCACCAAGAAATAATTTTATCTGAAGTTCTTAAATTTATTATTGATAGTCAACAAGAAATAAGAGATCCATTGGGTTTTGAAGCAAGAAAATTAGATGTTGAAGTTTTATTTATAACATGCCATGAAATTATTATTCAAAAATTAAAAGATATTTTTAAAGATATTAAAATAAGAGAAATAAAATTTTTACCATCTTTTTATGCTTCGAGCAAGATAGCTCTATCAAAAAGAGATAAAGAAGTAGGAGTGGCCTTGTTAGATTTGGGCGCCGAAACTACTAATCTTTCTATTTTTAAAAATAATAAATTAATAACTTTCAAAAATTTTAATTTTGGAGGAGAAACCCTAACACAGGATTTGGCTATCTATCTTAAAATAGATCTCGATGAAGCAGAAGAGATTAAAAAAAATTTTTTTAATCAATATAAAAATGGGGCAGCAAAAAAAAATCTTAAGATTAGTAAAATTAAAAATTTTATAGAAAAAAAAATAAAATATTATTTTGAAGAATCTGGTATTAAAAATTATTTTAAAAATATATCAAAAGAGATAAAAATACCAGCTGGCTTGATATTAGTAGGAGGTTTTTCGTCTATAATAAATTTAGATAATTTTCTCAAAAATATATTTGATTGCCAAGTTAAATTGCCAAAAGATGAATTAAATTTATTTAAAAATAAAGAAGATATAATTAAATATTCAGCCTCAGCAGGTTGTGCTTTAGAAATTAAAAGCAATTTAAATCAAGATGGAAATTTATGGCAAAAGATTAAGAATTTTTTTGGTTTTAAAATTTATTAAAAAATTTTTTTTATTCTTTTTTATATTTATATTATTGTTTAAGATAGGTTTGGGACAAACAAAGTGTCATTATGATAATGCTATAAAAAGAGGTTATGTGGAATCAACTATATATGATTTGGAGGGTATTTATAAATTAACAAAATTACATTGGTCTGGTTTTCATAACATCAATCATTTTATAGGCTTTCAAATTGCCAGTTCTCAATCAATATCAGGTTTATTATCTTCTCCAGAATTTTATGGTAACGAATTTAATAATGATTTTATAATTGTACCTCCAGATGAAGTATATAAATTTAATCAAGATAAAAATCCTCATAAAAATATAAGATATTTTAAATATCGAATTTATTTGGCTTCTTGCGAAGAAGGTGGTTCTCCTTTTTTAAACAAAATTTCTATTTATTATTCCAAATAAGTTTAATTATATACAATTTCGACAAAATTCTAAGGTAGGATCAAATTTTATTCTTAGCTCTTCTATAGGATTACCGCATTTTATACATAGACCATATGTTCCTTTATTTATTTTTTCTAAAGCATTTAAGATTTTTTTTATTCTTTCTTCAATTTTTTCTTTTTTTATATGTAAATCTTGTTTTTCTTCATAAGCCTCAGACACTTCTGAATACTCATAAACATCATAAGCTTTAATATCTTCTATTTCATCACTTATACTTTTTAAAATAATTTCCAATTCTTCTTTTTCTTTTAATAAATTATTTTTTATTTCTTCAATGTTTAAATTCATAAAATCTTGATGAAAAATATTAATTTATCACAAAAACAAATTATAACACAAGTTATAAATTTTTTATTAATATTTTAAAACCATTAAGTGTTGTTGATATTATAAGGTTGTTTTTATAAAGAGTCCAAATTAATTTATAATCATTATCAAAGTAAACAATTCTATAATCTATTTTATCATAAGATTCAGTTATAAAATAATTTCTGACTGGTTTTCCTTTAGGAAGATTAAGATATAAAATATCTAAATCCTTAATTAAGCTTTCTTTCTCCCACAACTTAATAAAAGATAAAACATTAACCTCATTTTTTATTTTAAAAATAATTAATGGGTATTTCCTGGTATAAGTATAATAAAATAAAACTGAATAGTCTTCTAAAGAATTTAAGAAATTTTCTACAGACCTTTCGTCTATAAAAGTTGGTTTAAAGAAATATTTTTTTATAAAAGCATTATTTATTTTTTGGTTTTTATAAAAGAATTTAATTTCATATAATTCACCGGCCTTTTTTTGAAACCGCAAGAGTTCAATCCATTTCTCTTTAAAATGTTTATCATTTAATTCATCAATAAAAATTTCAATTTTAGGAAAATTAAAATAGAAGTAATCGCCTAAAGAAGTGGCTTGAGATAAAGAAATATCTTTTTGATTATTAACAATAGGCTCATTTTGGGGTGGAGATTTTGTTTCGTACTTTTCTTCTATTTTAGATAAATCTTTTTTTTCACTAACAGTAGGGGTAGTAGGAGTAGAATTTGTAACGTTTATATTATTATTAACTATCAAAAATAAATTTTCGTAGGGATTGGTTTTTTTATTATCTTCAACAGAGGTTGTATTTATTTGAGATGTTGTATTATTAGAACTATCTTGAATTATTGTATCGGTATTTGTATTAGATAAATTATCAGTATGGGTAGATTCCTCAATTGAGAAAGTAGTAAAGGTTGTTACATTTTTTATCTCTAAAAATTGGATATTGTCTTTATTTTCTAATGAGATATTTTCATAAATATTTTTTTTATTTTCGTTAGAAATAATATTTTTTGAATTTTTGCTCGATAAGTTTAAATAAAAGATGCCTAAAAAAAAAGAAGATATTATTAAAAAAAAGAAGATATAAAAACCAATTTTAAACTTTGGTTTTTTAACTTTTTTTTCAAAAATGATTTTAGCAAAATCTTTTTCAGATTTATCTATATTTTTTTCTTTTTCTAAATCATTATCATCTTTTATTATCTTAAAATCTATATTTTCAAAAGACATTTTTTAACGAAACGTAAATCTTTCCCTCATTATTTATCTCTTTTATTTTCATTTTTAAAACATCGTCAATTTTTATTTTATCTATATAACTTTCGGGTATCTCAGATTTATGTAGTAAAGCTGACTTATTATTAATTCCAAAATCAATTATAAAACCAAATGGCAGCTCTTTAAAAACTCTACCAAAAATTATGTCTCCTTTTTCAATTTCATCTATAGATAGTTTAATCAATTTTTCAGCTCGTTCCACTAATTCCATAGTTTCTCCATATATATATACACTTCCGTCAGGTCTTATATCAATTTTAGTATCAGTCTGGTTTATAATTTCGTTGATATTTCTTCCACCAGATCCAATTAATAATCCAATTTTATTTTGATCTATTTTGATAAATTTTACATAAGGGACACCTAATTTAAATTCTTTTCTTGGTGAAGAAATTTTTTCTGACATTTGTTTTAATATCTTAAAATTAGCATTTTTTGTTTTTTCTAAGGTCTTTTCTATAATATCTATAGTTAAACCCTCTATTTTAACATCTAATTGAACAGCAGTAATTCCTTTTTTTGTTCTAGCTACTTTAAAATCCATACCTCCGAAAAAATCTTCTGGTCCTTGAATATCAACAAGAATTTCGTAATTATTTTCATCATTGTATGCTAACCCACAACTTATCCCCGCTACTTGATTTTTTAAATTAATACCTGCATCAAGTAGGGCTAAGCTTGAAGAACAAACACTTGCCATTGAAGTAGAACCATTAGAAGACAAAATATCAGAAACTATTCTTATAGTATAAGGAAATTCCTCTTCTTGGGGAATTAAATTTTTTAATGCTTTTTCAGCTAAATTGCCATGACCTATTTCTCTTCTAGAGGGTGGTTTTGAAAAAGATCCAATTTCTCCTGTGGCAAAAGGAGGAAAATTATATTGATGCATAAATCTTTTATAACCTTCAAATTCTATTTCTTTTATCCATAGTTCATCTGATAATAAACCTAAGGTAACAACAGATAAAGCATGGGTTAAACCTCTTTTAAATAAAGCAGATCCATGGGCTCTTGGTAATATTCCCACCAATATCTCTATTTCTCTTATTTGATCTAAGTTTCTTCCATCAGGTCTTATTTTATTTTTTATAATTTCATCTTGAAAAATTTTTTTTAGTTTTCTCCATATTCCTTGATAAATTAAATTATAATTTTCTAGATTATCCTTCTTTTCTTCTAATAAATTAAATAAGTTATTTAAATTTTTATCACCTTCGTTATTAGAAAATAAAAATTTTTTTAAATCTAAATTATTTTCTTTTATAAAACTATCGGCTGATTCTAAATAAACATTTTCATCTATGGATCCAAAGACTTTAATATCTGAAATAGTATTAAAATTATTTTTAAAATCTTTTATTTGATTAGTTATTTCTTTATATTTATCTAAACATAAATTACATCCAAAAATAAAATCTTTTTCTTCTATTTCCTTGCCCTCAAATTCAATCATATTTATTTTATTTTTAAATATTGAGACAAATAAATTAAAATCTGCTAAATTTTTTTCAGATTGAAGAGGATAAAATATAAAGTTTTTATCTAATTTAGAAATTTTAATAGGTATTGCCGGTTCTTGGGTTATATTAAGAAGATAAAGTCCTAAAGAAGAATTTAAAAAGGCTAAGAAATCGGGATCAATTTCGGGGTCTAAAGATAAAATAAAATTAGTAATTTGAATTTCGAAAGGAAAATTATTAATTGTAGGCCTAAGGCTTCTGTCTATTAATCTTGCATTTAAAATAGCAGTTTCTGAAGCTTTTCCTTCTCTTCTTGCAAATTTACTTCCGTATATTTTCCCTACGGAATAATATTTCTCAATATAATCAACTGTAAGAGGAGCAAATTCTAATTCTTCCTTTTTCTCTCCTATAACAATTGTGGTTAAAACTAAAGTTTGTTGACAGCTTGAAGATAAAGAAATATCAGCTTTTTGAGCCCAATCATTAATTTCAATCTCTGTTATTATATTTTTATCTTTGTTTAATATTAATCTAAGTTTATTATTCATTTTTTTAAGAAGATATATTTTTTAAAATCGTCTAAATCATAAAAAAAATCAGCATGCTCTTTTAATTTGCTTGAAGTATTCCTTCCAAAACCTGCTACTTCAACAATATTGCCTTGATGTTTTAAAAAATCTACTAAATGAATAAAATCGCCATCTCCGCTAATTAAAATTACCACATCAACAAACTTTGAAATTTTAATAGCATCTACTGCTAATCCTATATCCCAATTTGCCTTTTTTTCTCCGCTAGAAAAATATATAATATCTTTAACTCTTAACTCGATACCTCTATTTTTTAAGGCTTCAAAAAAATTATTTTCTTTTTCTTTCAAATCTGACTTTATAACATAAGCAATAGCACGAATTAATTTTCTTTCTTGAACTACAATATCTACCAGATTTTTAAAATCTATGTTTTTATTATAAAAATTTTTTGCTGAGTGATAAATATTTTGAGTATCTATAAATACAGCTACTCTTTGATCTTGAAAAGCATAAGGATTCATAACTTTAATTCTTTCTTAACATTCTTATAAGTTTCAACTGACTTTTTAGATAAGTATTTAATGATTTTTCTTCTTTGAACAACCTTCATTATTAATCCTCTTTTAGCAGTATAATCATGTGGATTTTTTTTAAGATGTTTATTTAAATTTAAAATTTCTTCAGTAAGTAGAGCAATTTGAACCTCTGGAGATCCTGAATCTTTTTCATGTCTGGCAAAATTTTTAATTATTTCTTTTTTTCTTTGCTTTGTTTTTGGCATTATTTATAATTTTAAAATAAAGAAAATGAAAAAACAATATAGTAAAAATATAGTAAATAATTATATTTTTAAGTATTTAAAATATTTAGAAATAGTAAAAGGCAGATCAATAAAAACAATAGAAGAATATAAAAGAAAATTAAATATTTTCTTTAAATGGTGGGGTTGGAAAAATATAGAAAATATTAAAAAAGAAACTCTTTGGAAATTTAGAATATATTTGATAAATAAAAAACTTGATAAAAAAACACAAAGTTATTATTTAATTGTCTTAAGAAATTTCTTAAAATTTTTAAAAAATGAAGGTAAAAACGTTTTAGATCCACTTTTAATAGAATTACCTAAAATAGACCAAAAACCTATAGAAATATTATCAGAAAATGAATTAAATAAAATATTAAATTATGATGAAAAAGAAAATCAAAATATAAAATGGTTAAGAGACAAAGCAATTATTGAAACATTATTTAGCACAGGCTTAAGAGTTTCTGAACTTTGTCAATTAAATAAAGATATAGACTTAAAAAGTGGTGAAATAGTTATAAAAGGTAAGGGAGGCAAAATAAGAGTTGTTTTTTTATCTCAAAGAGCTATAAAGCATCTTAGAAAATATTTAAAAGAAAGAAAAGATGATAATCCTGCCTTATTTATTTCTTTTGCTAAAAATAGCCAATTTAAAAGATTAACAACAAGGTCAATACAAAAAATAATTAAAAATTATTCTAAAAAACTTGGTTTATCTAAAAATATACACCCTCATACATTTAGACATCAATTTGCTACCATTTTAATATCAAAAGGTGTTGATATTAGGTTAGTTCAAGAAATGTTAGGTCATAAAAATATTTCTACTACTCAAATGTATACTCATATAACTAAACCAAAATTAAAAGAAATTTTTAAAAAATATATAGATAAAATATAATAAAAATAAAATTTAAATTTATAGATAAAATTGCTATTGATTAAAATTAAATATTGATTTTTTATTAATTTTGTTTATAATAAAAATTTATATATTTATATATTTATATTAGTCTAAGAAGTGAGGCATTAATTTTTTATAAGACCTCACGAGACCTAAAATGAAAAATATAGAAAAAAAGAAAAAAATAGTTGAAGAATTAAAGAAATTATTTAACTCTGCCACAGGAGTTTTTTTTATTTCCTTAAAAAACATAAATCTTGAAATACTTAATAATTTTAAAAAACAACTAAAAAATAATAATGTTGTATTAAAAGTTGCTAAAAAAAATCTTATTAAAATAGCCAATCCTTTGTTAGAAAATAAACTTGAAGAAGATTTATTTAAAAAACCCTTAGCTATTTTATTTGCTTTAGATATCAATAATTTTAATATATATAAAATTTTATCAGGATATAAAGATAAAAATAATATAGAAATATTAGGTGGTTATATTAAAGATAAATTTTATTTAGCTGATGATTTATTAAATTTAAGCAATGTTAATAGTTATGAAGAATTATATTATAAAATTATATTAGGTCTAAAATTAAATTTGTATCATTTAGTAAATAACTTAAATTTTCCATTATTAAGATTTATCGCGGTCGTAAATAATATTAAAAAATAAAAATGTCAAACAGTATAAAAGAGATAATAGAAAAAATAGAAAAGTTGACAGTTGTTGAACTAAACGAGTTAGTTAAAGCCCTAGAAGAAAAATTTAATATCTCAGCAACAGCTTCTATGTTCATGCCACAAAGTGGAGTTGTTCAAGAACAAATTAAAGAAACAGAAGCTCAAGCTCCTTCCAATGTAAATGTGATATTGGTCGATAGTGGCGCTAATAAAATTCAAATTATAAAAATTTTAAAGGAAATAAATCCAAATTTAGGCCTAAAAGAAGCAAAAGAAATTGCTGATAATCCTCCACAAACTATAAAGGAAAATATTCCTATTGATGAAGCTAAAAAAATAAAAGAAAAAATAGAAAGTGCTGGGGGAAAAGTTGATTTAAAGTAAAAATTATTTTATAATTGCTATTATAAATTTATTAAATCAAGGTCGAATTTTTTATTTTATTAATTAAAAACAAAAAATAAAAAATGGAAAAAAATAAAAATATAATAACTATTGTTATTGTCCTAGTAGTTTTAATAGTTATAGCTTTATTAGGGTGGTGGTATTTAAGATCAAGAAATGCTACTTTAATGCCAGAAGGTGTTTCTCCTACTGAAAATGTTCAACAAGAAATTCCTGGTGATTTTGTTCAACCTCCATTGCCAGAAGTATCTCCACCTGCTGAAACTGAAGGTAATCAAAATCAGCAACCAGCTGAACAACTTAATCAGCCCACCGTTCCTCAGCCTCAAACAGAGTAAAAAATTTTATTTTTGAAAGTTAATCTTTAAAAAAGGCAGTCTTATAAGACTGCCTTTTTTATTTTAATTTTATAATTTATTAACAATTATAAAATATGATTTCAAATTATTTGTGTTTGCTATAATATTTGTTGCCATATTACTACTTCAGATTTATGAAACTAGAAGACTATCTGAAAGTGTAGGCTCACCTGCTACCTTTTTTATTATTTCTATGGATCTAATTAAACTTTTTTTGTTTTTTTTATTAGGTGGATTTTTACATAAATTTTATAATTTAAAATTTATAAAGTTTTTTTAAAATCTATTATATTTTACATTATAACTAACATTTATCTAATTAAAATTTTTAACCCTAGTGCTCCTATTTCAGCTGAAATTACTTTTGTTTTAACTTATATGATTGCTACTATTATTTCAACTATATTTGGTTTTTGGCGTGCTAAAGAAACTAATCATACTAAAAGAAGAATTCTTTTAACAATTATTTTGCTTATGATATTAGTTCCTGCAATTTTATTTTTATAGAGCAACTGCTTATATAATCTTAGGTTTGTTATTTTTGCCTTTGCCCCTACTTAACAAAATTATATCATTAATAATACATTAATATCATCTTAAATCAATATAATATTATTTTTTTTTATTATAAAAGTATTTAAAGTATTTAAAAATACAATAATTGAAGTAGATTATAAATTATCAATAGTAATATTTTTTTAATAAATTAATTTTTTATTAATTTTTAATAAATCTATATCTATATTGGCCCCAAGGGGAATCGAACCCCTATTTCCACCTTGAAAGAGTGGTGTCCTAGCCGTTAGACGATGGGGCCATTAATTATTTTTTATTTAGGGACCATTATTTTTTATTTAGGCACGGGTGGGAATCGAACCCACGCATAACGGTTTTGCAGACCGCTCCCTTACCACTCGGGCACCGTGCCAAATATTTTATATTACACAAAAAATAATTTTTATTTTAAAATTTTATCAATTTCTTCTAATAATTTCAAATTACCTATATTATAAAAATAAATTTTTTTAGGTAGATATCTTAATATTTTAAAAGACTTAAGTATTTTTTTTAACTTTTTTTCTTCTTGTTCTAATAACATAATAACTTCTTTAATATATTTTTCTGGAAAGATACTTAAATATATATTCATAACACCCTTTTTGGTGGGAACATTAACATCTAAAACACTAATTATAATTTTAGGATCATCAGTTATTTTCTTAATATATAAATTTAAAAATTTTATAATTTCATTCTTTTTTCTTTCAGCTTTCATTTAAAAAATTAAATAACTAATAATCTGTCTCCTATTTCTATGTCAATTTTTGTATTGACTAATAAACCACATAAATTGTCTTTGGTTACCTCACTTACGTTATTTTTATTTATTTTAATATTTATTATTTTACCCCTACCTATTATATTATTGTCTCTTAAAATAAGTATTCTATCGTTTATTTTAATAGAGCCAGCAATAACTTTTCCACCAACTGTTTTTTTAGAAGAGTTTTTATTAAAAAGAGCTAAAACCTCAACCTCTCCTTTATGATCAGTTTTATTTTTTAAGGAATCTATCAATTCAATTAATCTATCTTTTATCTCGTAAATTAACCTACTATCTATCAAAATCAAATTTAAATTTTTAATTTCTTCTTGAGTTTTATTAGATATCTTTAAATTAAAATTGATTATAAAACTATCGGTTTGTTTTGATAATTTTAAATCTTCCGTAGTAATAGGCCCAACATCACCTTTAACAATTTTAAAACTTACTTTATATAATTCTGAAATTTGAGAAAGAATATTTTCTATTGCCTCCAACGACCCCCAATAATCTACCTTAATTATGAGATTGACGTTTAAGATCTCGCCTTCAGTTTTAATTTCTTTGCTATAAAAATATTTTTTTTTCAATTCTATTTTTATTTTTTCTATATCTTTCTTTTCTGTTATTTTAAAAATTTCACCCGGAGAAGGCATATCTTCAAAACCATATATCAAAACAGGAGACGAAGGATAAGCTTCGGTTATTTTATTGCCAAAAGCATCTTCTAAAAATTTAATTTTACCTGAAGCATATGAGGTGGTTATATAATTTCCTATACTTATCCTACCATTTAATATTATAGCTCCAGCTATAATACCTTTTTTAGAATCTTTAGAAACTTCCAAAATATAACCTTCTCCCAAAGATTCATCGTCATAAGACAAACTCAAAAGATCCCCCATTAATACTATTAAATCTAATAAATCATTTAAACCCATATTTTTTGTTGCTGAAATATTAACACTAGGAATATCACCGCCCCATTCTTCAACAAAAATTTCTAACTCTGCCAATTGTTGTTTAACCCTCTCTGGGTTTGCATTAGGTTTGTCAATTTTATTTATAGCAATTATAAAGGGTAGTTTATAAGTTTTAATATAATTAATAGCCTCAACTGTTTGAGGCTTTACCCCTTCATCAGCTGCAATAACTAAAATAGCAATGTCAGCTATTTTTGCTCCTTTTTCTCTCAATTGAGCAAAGGCCTCATGTCCTGGAGTATCTATAAAGGTTATTTTGTTGTTATTGTAAATAATTTCATAAGCACTAATTTTTTGAGTAATACCACCAGCTTCGGTACTAACAATATTAGTTTTCTGAATAGCATCAAGTAAAGAGGATTTTCCATGATCAATATGGCCAAAAACTGTAACTATTGGTGGTCTTTTTTTTATCATTTTAATATTTTATTTAATTGATAAAATAAAAAAAATGGGCAGGGAGGGATTCGAACCCTCACGTCTGTTAAACACTAGGTCCTAAGCCTAGCGCGTCTACCAATTCCGCCACCTGCCCTTAGTAAATTTATAAATTTACTAAATATATAAAAATCAAGATAAAATATAAATAATTTATTAAAAAATTATAACAAACAAGAATAAAAAGTTAAGTTAGTTTATTTAAATTGTTTTTATTTTTTTGATTTTTTGAAATTTCTTATCGCTTCTTTAACAACTAAACTTTCATCCCATGGAATTTTTTCATCTTTAACTACAATTGACTTTTCTGCACCTTTGCCTATTAAAACAATCACGTCTCCTTTTTGAGCATTACTAATTAAAAAATTAATAGCCTCTTTTCTATCTTCAATAATTTTATATGGTTTATTTATTTCGTATTCATCAAGAAAATTCTTAACACCATATTCTATCTCTTTCATAATTTTATAAGGATCTTCATCAAAAGGATCTTCATTAGAAATAACAATTTCAGAACAATATTTTGCCGCAATTTTACCTATCTCAGGTCTTTTCCAGTGATCTCTAATACCGCCAGCTGAACTTATTAAGCACAGCAATCTTTTAGGTTTAAAGATTTCCAAAATATTATTATATAAATGTTGAATAGATTCAGGTGTGTGGGCATAATCTATAATTACCTTAAATCCTTGGGCTTCAATTATTTCGTAATGACCAGGAATATTATCTATATTTTTAAGAATTTCTTTAACACTTTTTAAAGAGATATCTAATGATTTTAAAACACAAAAACTAGCTAATATATTGTATAAATTTTGTTTACCTATTAGTTTAGTAAAATATTCAAATCCTTTACCCTTAAAATCTTCATTTATATTAAAATAAGACCCTTTAGGTGTTAACTTATATTTCAAAATTTGCAAATGATCATTATAAAAAGTAGCTTTTTCAAAGCCAAAGGTTATCTTATTTTCAGCAGGGAAACTTAAAAAATAATCAACTTCATAATCATCGAAATTAGCAATAATAGTTTTTTTTATTATCTTACCTCTAAAGTATTTTTTTTCGCCCCTTAATAAATTTTCAAATAATTTACCTTTTGCTTTTTTATAATTTTCAAAACTTCCATGATGTTCTATATGTTCTGGATGAATATTTAAAAAAACACAAATATCAAAGTCAATAAATTTATGTCTATTTTGCATTAAACCTTCGGAGCTTGCTTCAATAACAGCAACTTCGCAATTATTATCCAAAGAATTTTTAAGAAATTCTTGAAGATACCATCTTCCAGGCATAGTTACTCTTGATTTATTTTCTACCATTTCATCTCCTATATAAAAGTACTGGGAAGATGAAAGTGAAGTTTTTATACCTAGGTCTGACAACAATTTATAAATTAAATAACAAGTTGTAGTTTTACCTTTTGTTCCTGTTACCCCAATTACAATTAATTTTTTAGAAGGAAATTTAAAAATTAAGGCAGCAAAAAATAAATATAAATAATGATAAAAATTTAATAAATTATTAAAAATTCTAAATCTTTTTTTAAGTTTAAATATAAAAATTTTAATTTTTTTTAACATTATTTTTTTAAGATGTTACTAATTATATTTTCTATTTCTTCTTCTTTATACAGTTGATTTCTTAAATAATTTTTTATCTTTCTAATATATTTCCTTAAACTTCTAGGAAGTTTTTTTCTTTTTAATAAAACATCCTTATTTAAAAATTCTTTTTTTAATTTCTTTTCTGAGAACTGAATATTCTCCTGCTCCATTTTTAGGTATTAGGCCGTATGCAGTAACTTTTGATGAATGATCGATATTAATTAAATAAAAATTATCTTCCCATAAATTAGACGACAAATCAAAATTAATTTCTTCTACGTTGTTTATTTTATAAATATATTTAATAAATGAAATTATTTGAGAATAGTTTAAATTTGTTTCAAAATGATTTTTAGAATAAAAAAAAATATTAACTATATTTAATAATTCTTTGGTTGATAATTTTTTAAATCTCTCTTTGAGAGATTTTATAATTATAAACTGATTTTCCATTCTTGTAAAATCTCCTCTTGGATAATATCTTGATCTTACTATAAATTCAATCCACTCACCATTTAATTTATATCTACCGGGATATAGAGTATAACCAGTAACAGCATCAGTTACAGGATATTTTAAATCAACCTCTATACCTCCCAATAGATCTACAGTTTTTTTAAGAACAAAAATGTCAAAAACAATATAATGATTTACTTTTAAACCGCTAAAATTGGAAACCTCTTTTAAGAGAAGGTCTATTTTTTTAAGACCATACAGTGAATTTATTTTATAAAAACTATCATCAATTTTAATAATTAAATCTCTGGGAATATGTATCACATAAGCCTTGTTTTTTCTAATATGTAATATAAAAATTGAATCGGTATTTTCTCCTCCCTCGTATCCTTTGCCCATTTTACCTAAAAATAAAATATTTTTTGATTTATCCAAAAAAATATTTTCTTCAAGAAAATTATTGATTTCTCTATATATAAAAATTTTTTTGGGTGAATTAAGTAAATAAAAAATTTCAGCAAAAATAAATCCTATTAAAACAAAAATAATAATATAATAAACTGCCTTCATCTAACAATTTCTAAGAATAATTTATTATTCTTAATATCTATAAAAATATTATTAATTTTGTTGTTTTCTTGAAATGATTCGACAAATTTGTTTAATTTACTAATTACCAATTTGTCAATAATATAGTTTAATTTTTGGGCGCCTAATTTTTTATAATTTGCTTTTTTAATAATAAAATTTTTTAATTCTTCACTTAGCTCAAAATACAGATGATATTTTTTATTAAATTCTAAGTTTATATTTTTTAAATTAAGATTTAAAATCTCTAAAATATTTTCATAATTTAGTGGTTCAAAAATTATTATTCCTGAGAATAAACTCAAAAATTCATAAGGGTATATTTTAAGAAGCTTGCTGATAATTAAATTTTTAATTTCATAAATTTTTTTATTATTTTTTAAATTAATCTTAATTAAATCAGAAAAAAGCGAAGATTCACAAATAATAATAGATTTAGAAAAATCTACTTCTTTATTTTCACCATCTTTAATATATCCATTGTAAAAAATAGGCAAAAATAAATCAATAATATTTTTATTAAATTTTTCAAAATTTTTTAATAAAATAAAAATATAGGGATTTTTGATAACATAGTCTGTTAATATACCCGTTATATTATTTTCTTTATCGCCTATTAATTTTACTATATCAAAATCATTTTGAAAATTATTTCCATCTAATATCAACATCTTTTCTTGACTACCAAAATATATATTTGCTAAAATTTGAGTTAAATAAGTTTTGCCACATCCGTTAGGGCCTATAAAAAACAAAGAAATAGGTTTTCTGGTGCTTAATTTATCTAATCTAAACTTTTTTAAAACATAGGCTAATTCTTTAAGAGCATAATTTTGATTAACATATTTTTGATGTATTATATCTTCTAAGTTTTCCAAAATATATCTATCAAATAAATTAGGTGAGGAAATATCAATGCTAGTAAGTTTGCTAAAGGTATCGCCTATGATTTCTGGAGTTAAACTATTTAAGCCATAATTTTTAGCAAACTTAATTGATTCATAAAGCAACCAAATTGCTGAAGATGGTAAAAATTTATCTTTTATAAAATTTGAAGACAAATTAACAATTAACTCAAGTGATTTAGGGTAAATTAAAATTTTTTCTTTATATATTAAATTTATAGATTCTAAAAGAAGTATAAAAAAACTATCATCTAAGGAAGGCGGCTGTATTTCAATTATTATAAAATCCTTAAAATCAACAAGGTTAATTTTATTTAAGTAATAATCATCATTAATTGTGATAATAACATTTAGCTTTCCAAATTTAACATAATTATATATATTTGTTAAAATTTTATTGTATTTCTTATCAAAAATAATTTTTTCAAAATCAGGTAAAAATAAAACAATTTTATTATAACTTATAGCTTCATTTAATAACCTAATTACATTTTCTTCATAATTTTCTTTGTCATTAAAGTACAGCTTAATTAAATCTAACTCTATTAAATATAAATCACTAAGCTCTTCTTTTTGGCTTAATGTATAAGTCAAGTAATAAATCAAGCTTTTTTTGCCCACACCTTTGTTTCCTTTTAAAATAATTTTTACTTGATTTTCTTCATTAATAACTTTAATTAATTTATTAATTTCTTCTTCTCTATTTAGAAAATATTTAAATTTTTCTAATTTTGCTAATAACGTTAAATTAAGGCCAAATTTTTTTAATAAATAAGGCTCATCAAAAATTATTTTTTTATTAAACCAGTGCCTGTTTTTAAATACAAAAGCGCTATTTAAATTTTTTTTAAATAAAAATCCCCAAAAATTTATTCTATAAAAAAAAGAGGCTGCCAAAAAATTATTAAAATTAATATCATATTTAGAAAATAAAGTATCTATTATTGGATCTTTCTTTTTTAATAAAGCAGAAAATAATATAATATTATTTATAAAACTTAAATCGAATTTTTTAATTATTTCGTAGGCAATATAAATTAATGATTCTATATTTTTATTAAGAGTTTTGCTAAAGGTTTTTTTTATATCTATATAATTAACAATTTCAATATTTTTAATAATATCTTTGATTTGGTCTTTAATATATTTTATATCTAAATTAAAATATTTCGCTAATATTGTTTTAATATCATAATCGTCTAATAAAATATAAATTAAAAAAATATCAAATTTCGAAATGTCTTTAAACAATTCTGTATTTATGCTTGATTTAAGTATAATATTTTTTGTTTTATAATTAAGACAATCAGCTAAGTTGTTAACTTTTTCAAATAATATATTTTTAGAAGATGTATTTAAGAAAAATAAAAAATGAAAAAAATAAATTACAAACAACCAAAAGCCAATTAATTTAAAGTAAGAAAAATTTGTTAAAAACAAGCCTAAACCTAAAAATATAAATAAAATCTTTAAAGATAAAGTAATAACATTAAAAAGGATTTTTTGTTTTGCTGAAAGATTAAAAGGTAAATAAAAGAAATATAAATTAGCTTTCATTATTTATATTAAATTTTTATTTTTTAATATTTAAGTATTAAAAAAGATAAAATAATGGGCAACAAAACCCAAAATACTATAATAATTAACCAAATACTTAAATTTATTAAATGTAAAAATAGCGAAATAAGAATTAAAAAAAATCTAATAATTGGACTTGTTATTAAAAGAAAAAAATTTTCTTTATTTATGGGATAAAAAAAATTTTTTAAATTATAAATAAAATCAAAATTCATTTCTATTAAGTTAGAATTCTTTTTAGCTATATGAGTAAAAACAAATAGAGCTTCTTTATACCAAAATTTAAAAAATCTCAAAATAGGATATACTATATCCAAAAATACTGAAATTATTAGATTAAGCATATATTATTAGAATAATTTTTTTATATTTTTTAAATTTTTTTCTTTATCAGCTTCTATATTAATTTTAATTTTACCATATTCTCCATCATATCCTGGTTCTATTAATATATCACCTTTTTTTATTTTCTCTAAAGCTTCATAAACCTCTGGGTATTCTAATAACATTTTATTTTTATCATAATTACCCATTAAGATATTTAATTCTTTATTGAATTTATTTATAATTTCAAAATATTTATTTAAAACTATTTTAGAAGTTGGGGAGCTATTATAAACTTGAGATAAAATTTCTGTAAGAGGGGGCGTTTTTATAAAACCAGGTCTATTACTATCATAATAATCAATAGGTCTTTTGGCTAATTTTTCTACTCTGCTCATAACACCTATTGTCAGCACTTTTCCGCAAACAGGGCAAATAAAATTATGTTTTTTTGATTCTTCAGGAGATAATCTTATACCACAAAGTCTATGACCATCATAATGATATTTTCCTTCTTCTGGAAAAAATTCTATAGTCATTAGAATTTTATTTTTTTCATCCGGATCTTTAAAGGCTTTAAATATATTTAAGTAATTAATACTTTCTACTTCTATATAGGTAGCTTCTCTTCCTAAGCGATGTGGCTGAGGAGAATGAGCATCTGAAAAAGAAACTATTGAAAAATTATCTAATTCTGGAATTCTCCAATTCATTTGAGCATCAGAAGAAAGTCCAGTCTCTACTGCAGTAACATATTTAGTATAAGTATGAAAGGCATCATAAATAGAATCAAAGCCAGACATTGAACCATATAAAGAAAACCATGGTGTCCAAATATGGGCTGGAATAAAAATAGCTTTTTCATAAATATCAAAAAGTAGCTTCATAAAATCAATAACATCTAGGCCTATAGTAGGTCTACCATCAGAGGATAAATTAGTATATTTAGACAACATTTTATTTAATTTACTAAATAAAGAGAAATTAGGGAGAATTACAACATAATGAATTCTTTTAACCTGGCCGTTTCTAGAAAAAATAGAGCTTATTTCTCCTCCTAACAAAAAATAAACACTTTCTTTAACATTTTTTAGTTTATAAACACCATAATTAAATTCTTCTAATTTTTTATATACTTCTTTAAACCAAAGCTTATGTGTTATATCTCCAGTTATTAAGATATCTAAACCTTTAAATTTTGAATAATAATTTAAATTTTCTAAATCTAAATTTTTTGAACAAGCACGAGCATATTTAGAATGGATATGTAAATCACAAAAAAGCTTCATAATACTAAAGTAAATAGTCTGCTATTTTACTTGCAGCAAAAGATTCTGGCTTTATTTTTACTTCAAAACCAGAATTTTTTATTAAATTAACAATTTCTTTAATAATACTTTTACTCTTACCATTTAAACCAAGATCTAAATGAACTTCAAAATCAAAATTAAGACGAAAATGAGAAAGGCTTTCAATAAGATCTCGGCTTAGATTAAGACTGAATATTGCTTCTTGCCACAATCTTTGATAAAAATCTAATTTTTTAGAAATTATTTTTTTTCTCCAAAAATATCTTGCTCCATATCCTACTCTATGAATAACTATTACTGAAATAAATTCTATTTTATTTTCTCTATTTTCAGAATCAGTGCCTACAAATATTTTATATTGATATTCTGGTTTTTCTAAAATAAAATTATTGATTGCTAAAATAAGTTTTTTGGAAGAAATCCTATGTCCATAAGCAGTTTTAAAATCGTCAAGCATTGTTTTTGTTATGATTTTTGTTATGATTATTATTTAAATTATAAAATTCATTATATATTTCAACAAGCAAAACGCTTAATGGCAGAACAGTCATTATTCCTAAAATACCCCCTAATTTTGCTCCAATAAGAATACTAGTCAAAGTTACCAGTGGTTTAATTTCTAATACTTTTTTTGCTAAAAATGGTATTAAAAGATTATTTTCCAACTGTTGAATTAATATAAACCCTAAAAGCACCCAAATAACTATTTGAGGGTTAGAAGTAAAAGATATAAAAATACCTAAAGAAGCTGCTATAATTGGTCCTAATATGGGAATGATTTCTGTTATGCCTGCTATTAAGCCTATTAAACTAGCATAAGGAACTTTTAGTATGATCATTAAAATATAAGTTAAAAAACCAACAGTAACCATAAGAAAAAGTTGAGAAGCCAACCAATGACTAAACTTCTTTTTAACCCTGTTATAAAAATTAAAATAAATAGTAAATTTATCTGGAAAAAATAATTTAAACATATCAGTAAAAAAACTAGGCTGAGTTGAAACATAAAAAGAGAGAATAAATATTAAAATAAAATTAAAAAATCCTCCCAAGATATTGATAATATAACCAGAAAAACCAAAAAAAGATTGGGGTGTAGTATAATTAAGTAAATTAGGAACATATTTCTCAATATTTTTAAAGCCAAAATCATTTAATAATTCTTTAATTTGGGGGAAGATATTTTTAATTTCTTTAAGAATAATTGGTGTTAATAAATATATAGAAAATACTAAAATAAAAATAAAAAATAAATATATTAAGGAAATGTTTATAATAAATGGTATTTTTGTTTTCTTCTTTATTACGATAGCCCATTCTTGAATGGCCAAGCCTAAAACTAGTGAGAAAAATATTAAAAATATAATATCTTTTAAATACCAAACTAAATAAATAATAACTGGTAATAACCAAAATAAGATTATTGATTTTGTATTTGATAACATTCCTGTAATTAAATTTTGTTAAAAATTTTATCCAAATTGTTTAATTTGAGATTGTAGGGACATAATACACTAAAAACCAAATTGTTTTTATTAAATATTTTTTTTGCTTCTTCTTTTATTTCCCTAGAAGAAATTTTATAAAAAATTTTCTTATGCTCATCAATAGTATAGATTCTGCCTAACAGCAAATAATTAAGACCATAAAAAAAACTTAAATTAAGAGAAGTTTCTAAATTTGAAAATAAAGATGATAAAATCATAGATTTAGCCTTTTCCAATTCTCCAGATGATATCAATTTATTTTTTAAATTAACCATTTCATAAATTATTTTTTCTATAGTGATATTAATTTTATCAAGAGTAGAAGCTGTTTGAATATAAATATAACCTCTATCGGTATAAAGATCGCAATCAACTTTTAAATAATAAGTAACCCCCAATTCTTCTCTTAAAATTCTAAACATTCGAGAACTAAATCCATAACCCAAGATGCTTTTTATAATATCTAAAATAAATCTTTTATTTTTTAAATCTTTAAATCCTTTTGTTTTAAAAAGAAATAAAAGGTGGGCTTGTTTAAGATTCTCTCTTTTTATAATATTAACTTTTTTAGGAACTATATATTTTTGAGTACTTTTTTTGGTGGGTGTTTTTAAATTATTGTAATTATTAAAATATTTTTCTACCCATTTAATAATTTTTTTTTCATCAAAATTTCCACTAATTATTACTAAAGTATTTTTTTTAGAATAATTGCTTTTAAAATAATTAAAAATTGTCTCTCTATTAATATTTAATAGCGTTTCTTTAGTTCCCAAAATAGGCCAACCTGCTGGTTGATCTCCATAAGCAATTTTTATAGCTTCATCAAAAATAAAACTGGTTGGAGTATCATAATGAAAATTAATTTCTTCAAAAATTACATTTCGCTCTTTTTCTAGTTCACCCTGGTCAAATAAAGGATTAGAAAGCATATCAGAAATTAAAAAAATTGCTCTTTCTAAATAATTATTAATAGTTTTTATGTAATAACCAGTATACTCATAAGAAGTAAAAGCATTATAATCAGCTCCAATTTTATCTAATTCTAAAGATAAATCTTTTGAATTAGGAAAATTAACAGTACCTTTAAAAAATAAATGTTCAATAAAATGGGAGATACCATTTAGATGTTTTTTTTCATAGTCAGTTCCTGTTTTAACTAAAACTAAGATATTAGATGTAATTAAATCTTTTGAATTATATAATAAACATAAAACGTCATTATTAGTTTTAAGAATTTTGGGTATTTTCATTTTGTTTTTTAGAGGATACAGATATTTTTCTTTTTTTACCTTTTATAATAGATTTTTTAATTAATAAATTCCAAACACTATCTGAAATTTGAGCTCCATTTTTAATATAAAAATTAATCATTTCTTTATCAAAATCGCCCTTTTTTAGTCTTGGATCCCACCAACCTAACTTTTTAATTATTTTTCCTCCTAATTTTGATTTTTTTTCTTGTAAAACAATCCAAAACACTTTTTGATGCTTTTTACCTCTTGGTTGAAATCTTATAACAAGCATCTTAAAACTAAACAAATTCTATAAAGCTTAATTCTGAACCATCTTTTTTTCTTCTTAAAGGAAGTTTAACTACCCTTAGATAACCACCATTTCTATCAAAATATTTAGGTGCTATTTCATAAAACAATTTATAGGCTGCTTTTTTATTAAGCCTAGAAATTAATAACCTTAGTGAATGTAAATCTTGTCTTTTGGCTAAAGTTACTAATTTCTCCACCAATCTTTTTAAATATTTAGCTCTGGCTGTAGTAGTTTTAATCCTTCCTTTCATAATCAAATTATAAGCTAAGATTTTAAACAAAGACTTTCTTTGATCTCGTTTTCTATGAAATTTTTTAACTTTTACTAAATGCCTCATTTATTTTTTGATAATAATTAATTAAAATATTTAAAGCTTCTTTAAGAGCATCCAATGGATTAATGGTTCCATCTGTTTCAATTGAAAGCCTTAAAAGATTGTAATCAGTTCTTTTTTGATAAATAAAATTTTCTACTTCATAACTCACATTTACTATAGGAGTAAATATAGCATCAAGCACTATTACTCCAGGCTCCACTCTTGAAGATTTATTTTCTTCGGCACTTACATAACCGTATCCCCTTTCTACTTTTAATTTGATATTTAACTCTGTATCTTTCTTAGTTATAGTAGCAATTTTATGGTGTGGATTAGCTATTTCAACGCCTAATGGGCATTTAATATCTTTAGCCAAAACTTCACCTTCTCCTTTTTTATAAAGTTCAAGTTCTATAGGATCATCGCCATTATATTTAACTCTAACATGTTTTAAGCTTAAGATTATATCTATAACATCTTCTAATACTCCCGGTATACTTGAAAATTCATGAAGAACCTCATTTATTTTAACATTCGTTATTGCAGAACCTTTAATAGAAGATAATAACACTCTTCTTAAAGAATTGCCTATGGTATGTCCATAGCCAGGGTAAAGAGGATATATTTCAAAAACACCATTTTTTTCCTCTAAAGAAATAATTTTTACATTTTCAGGAAATATTATTTCTCTAATCATGGGTAAAAATAAATTTTTAAGTTTATTTAATCAACGACTTTTAATAAAAATTTTATTTTCTATAAAATTCCAAAGCCAAAACTATATTAAATGGCAAATTAACTTCTTCCAATTCTGGATATCTTAAAAATTCTCCAGATAAATCATTAGTATTGATTTTAAGCCAACTAGGTATATTATGAACTTTTATTCTTTTATCTAAATCTTTAAATATTTTAAGGTTATTACTGTTTTCTTTAAGAGAAATTTTATCTCCAGGCTTTAATAGATAATTATGGCTTTTTATTCTCTTACCATTTACTAAAAAATGACCGTGAGAAATTAGTTGTTTTATTTGTAATTTAGAACTGGAATAACCTAATCTCCACAATACAGTATCTAGTTTACTTTCTAAAATTTTAATAAGGGCATTGGGTAGTGGTTCTTTAAATTTTCTGGCCTTATCAATAAAATTTTTAAGTTGTTTTTCTTTTAAAAGATAAAAATATTTTATTTTCTGTTTTTCTAACAATCTTTTAGCATAATCTGATAATGTTCTTGCTTTATATCCATGCATTCCCGGTCTTATTCTTCTTCTAATTAAAGCACATTTACCAGACATACATCTTTCATTCCATAAAATCTTTTGACCTAATTTTCTACAAATTTTACATTTTTTATCTATAATCATTTTAATTTTAAAAATCTAGACACTTCTTGGTTTGGGCGGAGTTGGACCTCCAAAAGGTATAGGTGTTCTATCTTCAACAGAAACTATATTAAAATCACTATTAAAAATAACCCTTAATGATGCCTCTCTTCCTGGTCCAATTCCTTTAACTATTACTTTTGCCTCACCAACATCAAAATTATTTTTAATTTTTTCTATCAATATTTCCGCAGCCTTGGCGCTTGCATAAGGTGTAGATTTTTTAGTGTTTTTAAACCCTGCATGACCACACGAAGACCATTTTAAAATATTACCCTTAGAATCCGCAAAAGAAATAATAGTATTATTTAAACCTGAGGTTATATAAAAAATTCCTAAATCTATATATTTTTTCTTTGATTTTTTAGATTTTTCTTTGATTTCTTTTTCAGCCTTTTCTTCTCCAGTTACTATTTTTGTTCTTGTTCTGCCCATTTTTATTTCTTTTGAATTTTAATTCTTCCTGAACCAACAGTCTTTCTTGGACCCTTTCTTGTTCTGGCATTTGTTCTTGTTCTTTGTCCCCTTACAGGCAATTTTTTTTTGTGCCTTACACCCCTATAACAATTAATTTCCATAAGTCTTTTAATATTAGATTGTATTTCTCTTCTCAATTCATTACCTATTTTTAAATTATTATCTATATATTTTTCTATTTCAGAAATTTCTTTAGAAGTTAAATCTTTGGCCATTTTCATAGGATCAATATTTAATTCTTTACAAATATTTCTTGCCAAACTAACACCTATCCCATAAATATATGGTAAAGAAAATAATAATCTTTTATTATCAGGAATATTTGTGCCTGCTATTCTTACCATTTTTACTATTTTTATCCTTGTCTTTGTTTATGTTTGGGGTTTTCACAAATAATATAAATTCTTTTATTTCTTCTTACGACCTTACATTTATTACATCTTTTTTTAACAGAAGTTGCAACTTTCATTTTTTTAATTTAATTTATTTTCTTTTAATAATTCTACCTTTATTTTTATCATAAGGTGATAATTCAACTAAAACTTTATCTCCTATTACAACCTTTATATAATTTATAAGCATTTTGCCCGATAAATAAGCAATTATTTCTCTTCCATCATTTAACTTTATTTTAAAATTGGCATCAGGAAGACTTTCAATCACCACTCCCTCAACTAACTCTTTTTTCATTATTTTAATAATAATAACAAAAAATAATCTAAACTAAGCATTTAAAAGATTAAATTAAAAATTAAATTTTAGCCTAACGCAAAATATTAAAATTATAACAAAATTATATTTTATTTGCAATTAGCTTTTTAAAAAAAATAAAAGCTTAAAAATAGAAATAATAAAAATAAATAAAAACATAAATATATAAATTTCTAATTAAAATTAAATATATAAGTAACTAATAAAAGTAATAATTTAGTTTAATCTTAATTTCAAGCAATATAAATGAGTTGAAATACAGAAATTGAATATTGTCGGGGCGGTGGGATTCGAACCCACAATCTCTTGGTCCCAAACCAAGCGCCTTAATCCGTTAGGCCACGCCCCGTGATATATAAATGGGCTATATAAAATTACTTATATAAAATAGAGTTTAATAATTAAGGCTTATTATTTTGACTAATCTTAAATATTTTTAAAATTCACTTACAAGATTTTATTTTATAATATTTGGACTTGGCGGGATTTGAACCCGCGACCTCCGCCATGCCATAGCGGCGCTCTGGCCACCTGAGCTACAAGCCCATAATTAAATTATAATACAAATTTTAACTAAATTAAGCCTAATAATAAACCATTAAACCACCCAACAATAATTAAAATTATAATTAAAGATATTAGCCAACTTGGGAAAATAAAAAATTTTTTCTCTTTTAATTTTAAATAACATAATAAAATTACTAAGATATTAAAACCAACAAATAGATCACCAATTAGTGAAACAATTTTCACCAAGCTATCATAATTAAAAAAAGAAATAATAATAATTGATAGAGAAACTATAAGCCAAGCTAAAAATTTTTTTATCCTAAAATCTAAGATTAACCCTCTTTTTAAATAAAAAGCAAGAGAAACAAAGGTGGTAATTATTGAAATCAAAAAAAGAATAGAAATAATAATTTTAAGATATAAAGGTAAAAAATCAATTATAGATAATAAACTAATTTCGGATATTTTATTTTTATCTAGTGAACCAACAATTGAAAGTGTAAAAAGTAAATATATCAAAGTGACAATAATTAAACTGAAAATATTAACAATTATTATTTTTCCTTTGTTTTTTTTAACCAAGTCATAAACTAGCTGTAAAGAATGATAACCACTATAACTGAAAAGAAGAATACCATATGGTAACCAAAAATTTAAATTATCGATTTTAAAATACCTATTTAAATTTATATAGCTTAAAAAATAAAAGGAAATAAATATAAATAAAAGAATTAACAGAAAAGAAATTATGGCGTCTATCTTGCTAAAAATATTTTCTTCAAAAAAAATTAAAAAAATAATAAAAAGCGTGATAAATAATTTAAAGTCAAAATCAACGCCAAAAATTTTTATAAGAAAATTATTCATAAACAATAAATATACCAAAAAAACACATATTAAGCCGAAGTAATCTACAAACCAAAGTGGTAATTTAAATTTTTTATTTATTATTAAAGATACTAATTGAGGCAAATTGTGTCTTTTTTCTATATTAAAAATTATTTCACTATAAGCTAAATGAAAAATAAAGATAATAAAAGGGATAAACAAAAACCAAAAATAAAAATAAATACCTGAACTAATTAGGGTATAGGGTAAGGTAAACACTCCTAAACCAATTATGGTGCTGGTTAAAATCAGAGTGCCTATAATAACATCTGAGCTAATTTTCATTTCTCATCCTTTTTTCAATATATTCGAGTATTACTAAAATTACTAAAACTAAAATTATAGTTGAAAAAGATTCAAAGTAATAACCCTGACCAATTAAAGCTCCAATTGCTGCCGTAACCCACAAAGCTGCAGCCGTTGTTGCACCCACTAATTTATCATGGTGCAAAAATATTATCCCTCCTCCCAAAAATCCAATACCAACAATTATATTAGCCAATATTCTAGAATTAGAATCGGAGGGGAAATTAAAAGCAATAAGTGAAAATAAACAAGCTCCTAAAGAAACAAGAGAGAATGTTCTTAATCCTACTTGTTTATGTGCAAAAGTCCTTTCAGCTCCAATAATACCGCCAAATATTATAGCTAAAATTAATTTATATAAAGTTTCCTTGTAAATTTGAATTAATTCAAGTGTCATTGTTTTTTTCTTTTTCTATTAAATTTAACAATTTTTCAACTAAAATTTTAGGATTTGAATCCATAACTATGTTATGATGGGGTTTTTGTGATTCTTCAATAATTTTTCTCATTACTATTTCTTCACCTCCAGAATTTAATAATATGCCTATAGGTTTTTGCTCTTCATAACCAATCGTAAATTCATTTAAAGTACCAGTTCGGCCACATAAAAAAATAACACCATCGCCACTTCTTATTAAAACTACATTTCTTAAAGAAAAACCAAGACCTGTATAAAATATTAAATGATGATAATCTGTGGGTTGATTAAAATTTTTAATATGCTCTTCTTCATTTATGGCCGGAGAAATGCCAATAACAAAACCATTATTTTTATATGCTCCCATAGCTGCCCAATATGGAGCTCCTGTTGTGGCCCCAGTTAAAACAACAATTTCTTTTTCAGCAAGAATTTTACCAACCATATAAGATAAATCAGATATGTTTTCAGTACAATGAAATGTTTCGGCAGCTCCTGAAATTACTATTTTGATGTTTTTCATTTTTGATTTAATTTTTTAAATTTAAATATATAAATAATCAGAAATTTCAAAGTTTATATTTTCTAAGTTTTTTCTTTTTCTCCTATAATCAGAGGGTTTTTTAGAAAAACCGTGTGATTGACCAACGATTCTTTTAAGAATTTTTTTATTTTTGGTTATTTTAAATCTTTTTAGAAAGGATTTTCTTGTCTTCACTTTGCTCATTTTTATTTTTTTGAAATAATTATCACTAAATTATTACCTGCTTTTTTTATATCATTAATAATTTTTATAGGTATTTCAATAAATTCAATAAATTGTTTAATTTTACTTTCTGCCAATTCTGAATAAAGCATTTGTCGACCCCTTAATATCATCTTAATCCTGACCTGATTACCCTCCTCTAAAAATTTTTTAGCTTGATTTGCCTTTCTTTTTAGATCACCCTCTGCTTCTTGAAAACTAATCCTGATTTCTTTTATTTCTGAAATTTTTGTTTCTTTGCTCTTCTTTTTTAAAGAATAAAGATATTTATTATAATCACCAATTTTTACTACTGGCGGGTCAGATTTTAAACTAACAACTATCAAACCTAAATTCTTGCTTTGAGCAAATTTATAAGCTTCATCAACGTCAAAAATACCTAAACTTTTTCCATTTAAATCTATCAATATAACTTTTTTTGTCTTTATATTTTTTAAGTTTGGATCAAACAAGTTTGAAAACAATTAAAATGCTTAATTTAAATTAATATAATATATATTTATATATTATATTATAAATATTATATTATAAAAAATTAAAAACTTACTAAAAATTAGTTAATATTTTATTTATCTTTCACAAAAGGAAAGTAAATTACTTGTCTTAAGTATTTTGCATTACCAAATATCATAGCTAACCTATCAATGCCCAATCCTACGCCAGCAGTCGGTGGCATACCATACTTTAGTGCCTCTATAAATGTTTCATCATAAGGGTGGGCTTCCTCATCTCCTTTTGCTAATAATTTTGCTTCTTCTTCAAATCTTTTTTGTTGATCAAGGGGATCGTTTAGTTCGGCAAAGCCATTAATAATTTCCAATCCCCCAACATATCCTTGGAACCTTAAGGTTAATTCTTTATTTTTTGGATCTAATTTAGCCAAAGGTGATATGTCTACGGGATGATTAATTAAAAAGGTAGGTTGTATTAAATTCTTCCTAATTAATTTTTTAAATATTTCATCAACTATCTTACCTTTATTTATATATTTAGGATTAAACTCTATATTTTTATTTTTGGCAAAAGCAATAAAATCATTTAAATTATTTTTAAAATAATCAAGATTAGTGTATTTTTTTATAATATCAACGAATTTAACAACTTTCCATTTTTTGCTAAAATCAATTTTTTTATCTTGAAAAACTATAATAGAACTTTTTTTATTATAATATTCTTTATTGAAAAGCTCAACTAGTTCTTTAAGAAGATTTTCCATAAATTTCATAAGGCCTTTCATATCACAATAAGCATAGTAAAGTTCCATCATAGTAAATTCAGGGTTATGCTCTCTATCAATGCCTTCATTTCTAAAATTTTTACCTATTTCAAATATTTTTTCAAAGCCACCTACAATCATTTTTTTTAAATAAAGCTCTGGTGCTATTCTTAAATAAAGAGGTATATCTAAAGATTCTAAATAGGTTTTAAAAGGTTTTGCCAATGCTCCTCCATAATGGGTTTGAAGTATCGGAGTTTCTACTTCAATAAAACCCTTATTCCACAAAATTTTTCTTAAAAGCTGTATTAATAAAAACTTTTTTTTAAACAATTCTTTATCTTCATCATAAAAAATAGTTCTAAAATAAGGATATCTTACTAACAATTCCTCATCCTTAACCTTATAGTAATCTTTAGGCAAAATATTTATTGCTTTAGATAACAATTTAAATTTTTTAACTATTAAGCTTTTTTCTCCACTTTTAGGCAAAAAAGCTTCTCCATAAACATTTATAAAATCTCCTATAGTAAATATTTCAGAAACTAGTTGAAATTTGGAAGTTATTCCTTTTTTAAATATTATTTGAATACTACCACTAAAATCTTTTATATCTATAAAAATAATATTTTTATGATCTCTTAATGACATTATTCTTCCCACAAGCCAAAAATTATCTTTTGTTTTTAAATATTTGTGAAAGTTTTTTAAAAATAAAGATATCTCTAAATTTCTTAATGATTTTTCAGGATAAGGATTTATTTTCAATTCTTTTATTTTATTTATAAATTCCATTTTTTAATTTAAAATTATAAATAAATCATAAAAATTAAAACAATATTTTGATTAAAAGCCACCTCCTGGTTGAATGCTTTGTTGAATTTGAATACTAATTTGTTGATATATAGGAACAACTATAGAAACGGCAATCAATACTACTACCATCCCAACAAAAATAATCATTAGTGGCTCAATTATAGTTGTTAAATTTTTAACGTAAAATTTAAACTCATCTTCATAATATTTTTCTAAAATTGACAAAACTTCTGATAAATTTCCTGTCTCAGAAGAAATAGCCAGCATGCCACTAAAAAAAGTAGGAAACAGTTCTTCTTGAGAAATACTTTCTGAAAAACTAAACCCTTGAATTATTTTTTCATTTATTCTTAAAGTAGCCTCAGTTAATCTGGGATGGTTTAGTGCATAACTTGTTAAATAAAGTGACTTTGATAAACTTATGCCATTTTTTATTAATGACCCCAAAACAAAACAAAATGATCTTAAATTAATTATTAAAATGACATTCTTAATTATGGGGATTTTTAATAAAAATAAAAAAATAATTTTTTTTCCTATATTGGATAAAACTAATAAAATAAAAAATATTAAAACCAAAAATAAGCCAATAAAAAAATATTTAATATTGTCTCCTATAAATTTTCCTGTTTCTAAAATAATTTTTGAATAAAATGGTAATTGAGTATTAAGTTGCTGAACTAAATTATAAAGCCTTGGAACAACAAAAGTAACTACCAGCGTTATTACCACTAAAGATGCAAAAAGGATAATAGATGGGTAAATTAAAGAAGAAATAATTTCTGATTTTATTTCTTTTTCTTTTTGTAAATCGTTGGCTAATTTATCAAAAGCATTAACTAAATTACCTGAGGTTTCACTAATTTTAATTATTTCTATTTCAATGGGGTTAAAGCTATTTTTAAAATAAGAAAAACTTTCATATAGATGTCCTCCTTTTTCTACATTATAAATCATAAAAAGAACAAATTCTTTTAAATAAGAGTACTTTAGGGTTTTTGCTAAAATTCTTAAACCACGAGTAAGCCCTGCTCCTGATTTCAAAATCAAAGACAAATTTCTCATTAAAAATATCTTATCTCTTAATTTAATTACCCTAAAATATCTTAAAAGAAAATTTTCTAAAAATTTTATCTCTTTTATTTTCTTTATATTAACTATAGTTAAATCTAAACTTCTTAAATATTCACTAACATTAATTTCATTCTCTGACAACATTCTTCCCTTTATTTTTTTGCCGGTTTTATTTTCTATGGCAGTGTAACTATAATAATCCATTATTCTCTTATAACCCTAGTGACTTCTTCTAGGGTAGTTAGTCCTACGTTTATTTTTTTTATCCCATCTTGGAACATAGTTTCAAAATTTTTCTTCTTTAGTAAATTTTTAAATTCAACAATATTAAAATCATATCTGGCTAAATAATCTGCGATTTCATCATCAACAAAAAATAACTCAAAGATGCCAGTTCTTCCTTTATAGCCAGAGTAATTACATAAATCACATCCTTTTCCCTTAAAAATATATTGAGGGATATCCATTTTTAAAATTTCTTCTTCGGAAAAACCATCTTTTAATAATTGATCTTTTATCGTTTCTTTTTGATAAGATTTTATTTCAGAAGAGTATATACAATTTAAGCAAATTTTTCTAACTAACCTTTGGGCTATAACTACGCTTAAGGTTGATGAAATTAAATATTTAGGAATATTTAAATCTAAAAGCCTTGGGATGGCTGAAATAGCGTCGTTGGTGTGTAATGTCGATAAAATAAGGTGCCCTGTAAGAGCTGCTTGGACTGCTATATCTGCTGTTTCATAATCTCTTATTTCGCCAACCATTATAATATTGGGGTCTTGTCTTAAAAGAGCTCTTAAACCTTCGGCAAATGTTAAATTAATTTTAGTATTTACCTGCATTTGATTAATTTTAGGTAATTCATATTCAATTGGGTCTTCAATGGTACAAATATTTACTTCGGGGCTATTAAGAAGTTGTAAAAGGGTGTATAGGGTAGTGGTTTTTCCAGAGCCTGTTGGTCCTGTAGAAATAATCATCCCATAACTTTTTTTTATAGCTTTATTTACAAGATCTTCTTGTAATTCATTAAATCCTAAATCAGCTAAAGAGGTTGGCTTAAAGGTAGATGCTAATAATCTCAATACTGCTTTTTCTCCATAAAGAGTGGGAATAATAGAAACACGAACATCAAACTCAAAATCACCTAGTTGAGTTTTGAATCTTCCATCCTGGGGCCTAAAATGTTCATCTAGTTGTAAATTAGACAATATTTTTATCCTTGCAATTAAAGAAGGATGTATTTGTTTCGGCAGCTTCATAATAGCTCTTAAAATTCCATCTATTCTGAAGCGAATTAAGCTGTAATCATAAAATATTTCCACATGAATATCAGAGGCATTTAGGCCCATAGCATAGCTTAACAAATTGTCTATAATTCTAATTGCAGATAAATTTTTGGCCTCTTCACTTATACTTTCTATATCAATTTGCGATATTTCTTTTTTAAGCAAATCTTCATACTGTTGATAATAAATCTGTTGATAAAATGTTAAACCATACTGAATTTCTTCTTCGAGAGCAAAAAAGGGCTCAATCCTTTTGTGGGTCAAATTGCTAACTAAGTTAATAGTTTCATAATCTAGTGGGTTAGCCATAGCTAGGCTAATAGTATCTTCTTTTTCATCAAAAGGAATAACTTTTTTATCAATAGCAATTTTTTCTGGAATTAGTTTCAGTATATTAGGTTTGATATTTGTTTTTTTTATATTAAATCTCCTTACTTTTAAATAGTCTGCTATTAAATTAGCATAATATTCTTTATCTAACAATCTTCTGCTAAATAAAATATTTAAAATATCAATATTAAGTTTTTTTGATTCTTCATAAACACTATCAAATGTATCAGAATCTATCACCCCATTGTCAACAAGCAGTTTTTTAAACTCATCAAGAGAAATAATCATGGGATAAATTTATATAAAAATTTAAAAGAATCTAAATTTTTAATAAAGTAAATATTAATAATTATAAACAAAAAAGCGAGGGGTAACCAAAAAAATTTGGTACTAATTTTTTGATCTTTATTGAAAGATTTGTATTTAAAAATATATAAAAAATGAAGTAATAAGACATATAAAAATGCAACGGGGATTAATAATAAATTTAATGGAAAATCAATCATTAAAGAGACTAAAAAAACTTTTTTATATTCTTCTTTATAAAAAAGTGAGTTTTTAAAAAGATTATTAATAATATAGACAATAAAAATATTTATAATTCCACCAATTATTCTAAAGAAAGAAACCTTAAAATAATGATTAAATATATATCCCAAAAACCAAAATATAGATTGATAGGGAGGCAATAAAAATTGAGAAATGGGGTGATTTTTAAAGGCAATAAATTGAAAATAAGATAAAATTAACGAATGGTTTATTAAAATAATTAATAACAAAAAAATTACATTGAAATGGTTAAATTTTATTTTTTTTATTTGCAAAATTAATAAATAAAAACAAAAAATAAAACTAACAAAGTAATAAAAATAGTTTAAAAATAAATAGTAAACAGTATTTAAAATCATATTTTAGTTAAAATTATTATAAATGAAAAAAAGTTGTTTCTCATTTACTTTAATAGAGCTTGTTATTTCAACTTCTATTTTATCTTTGATTTCAATATCTTTACTTCTTTATATTGCCAACACTAACATAAAAAAAAGTTATCTTAAAAAAGATGCAGAATTAATTAAACAAACCTTAATTACTGCCAAAGAAAGAGCAATTTTAAATAAAGAAAATTTGCCATGGGGTGTTTATTTTCAGAATAATACTACTGGTCCTGATCATTTTTATCTTTTTAAATCATATTTTTTTACAACCGAGACTATAGATAAAAAATATAATCTTCATCCTAAAAATAATTTTCATATCCCACCACAAGGATCATCTAGTATTATAATTTTTTCTAAACATAAGGGTGAAATTAGTACCAGTTCATTAATAGTTATAAAATCTGATGATGATAAATTTACTGCCACTATAACTATGGATATTTTAGGAAATATTGACTTAGAAGCAAATTAACTTTATAATTTTTGGATGATGATAAAAAATAAGGGTCAAGCACCTCAAGCTCTTTTACCTGCTATTTTAGGGGTAATTTTAATTTTAGGGATATTATCGATATTTTCTCAATATAAAGTAAATTTAGATAAAAACCAAAAAAATAATGAAAATGCTAATTTTCCAGCTCAAAAATTAAAGATTGATGACATAAATAAAAGCATAGGAACTCTACCACCATTAGGTGACCCCTCAGCTCCTATAAAAATAATCGAATTTAGTGATTTTCAGTGTCCATTTTGTAAAATTCTTTACGCTCAAACTTTTCCTTTAATCAAAGAACAATACATAGATAAAGGCTTAGCTGTTTTATATTATCGAGATTATGCTTTTTTGGGGCCAGGATCAATTTTAGCTTCTTTAGCTGCAAGATGTGCGAATGAACAAAATAAATTTTGGGAATATCGCGATAAACTTTTTAAAAATCAAGAAGGAGAAAGCAAAGATAATTTTAAAGAAGAAAACTTAATAAAATTTGCCCAAGAAATTAATTTAGATTCAGAAAAATTTAAAAAATGTTTAAGCGAAAAAAAATATTATGATAATATTCAAAAAGACATAATCGAAGCACAAAATATAGGTATTAGAGGCACTCCATTTGTAATAATAAGCAATGGGACAAGTTCTTATGGTGTAGAAGGAGCAAAACCTTATCAAGAATTTAAAATGATTATAGATAGAGTATTAGCTGAATCTTTAATGCAAAATTTAATTAATAATCCTTCAAATTAGTTAGCATATTATTATTTAATATTAATTAATACAAAAAAATGAAAAAGGTAATAATATATACAACCACTTGGTGTCCATTTTGTAATGAAACCAAAAATTATTTAAATTCAAAGGGTATTCCCTTTGAAGAAAAAAATGTTGAAATAGACTTACAAGCAAGAGAAGAAATGATTGAAAAATCAGGCCAATTAGGAGTTCCTGTTTTAGATATAGAAGGTAAAATAATAGTTGGTTTTTCTCCTGAAGAAATAGATGAAGCTTTAAAGTAATAAAATACTATATTATTTAGCTATCTAACCCTAATTCTTTTCTAAGGTCTAATTCTCTTTTTCTATTTTCTAATAATCTTTTAATTCTTTCAAGATTTTGTGCCGATTCTAATAATTTTTTCTTAAATTCAATCATTGTATAAGTTAAATCAACAGCTTCTTCAAAAAATAATCCTGCCATTTCTCTTTTTACTTCTTCATCAAAGTTATCAAGGTTTTCTATTAAAAAATTTCTTATTTCTTCTTCGCTGCCCTCTGATAAGATTTTAAAAAATTGCTCGTATAAGTTATCCATTATTAAGCAAAAAATTTAAAAATTTAATATATTTATTTACTTTCAAGCCATTTATTAACCATAGTTATTAAAAATTCAAAAACACTACCACTCTTTTTACTTTTTTCTCTTATATGTTTTTTAAATCCTTCTTTTAATTGATTTTTTCTATTATTGTCTTTAACATTTTCCCATGTCTCTCTTTTTTTCAAATTTTGTAATAAATATTTTTTCCATTCTTCTTCAATTCCTCCATAAGATATTGCTGCTTCTCTAAAATTTAAACCCCTACCAACAGGCTCAATTTGTTCATTAAGAGCTTTGGTTAAAAATACTCTACCTTCTTCTGTACCAAATACCGCATTTGCTATCATTGTTCCTATCTCAGAAAGATTTTCATGAATTGTGTTTAATTGATTTTGTATATCCTGAATTCTATTTAACTCTCTTATTCTTTCTTCAACCAATCCACCGCCTTTTATAAAATTATAAATTCTTTGAAAATTAGTTAATCTTCTTCTAATAACATCTCTCATTTGGTCTACATTAGCTCCTTCATTATATAATCTTTCAAGTTCTGATTCATTTACTCCATATTGTCTACAAAGATTTCTTAGCTCATTATCAATATTCTGCAATCTGCTTTCAGCTTCTTTTATTGCATCAATTTTTTTCTTAGGTCATTAAATTTACTTTGATCTATTATATATAATCTTGATAAATAAACTTCTAAAAAAGGTTTAACTTTTTCAATTCCTATCTGTCCTACTAATTTATTAAAATCAGCTGAAGAACTAGCAATTATTTTTATAGTTTCAGGAGTTAATTTTGTTAATATTTCTTGAGAGAAATCTAACGCCTCTTTTATTCTAAGTCGATATTCTTCTAAATCTTTAAAATCTTGCTCTCCCAGAACTTCTCCCATTAAAATTTTTTCTCTTAGATCTAGCTTTTCTTCTTTTTCCAAAAATAAATTTAAAAGTTCAGATTTAAGAGGATCTCATAATATTTCTCTTACAGAAGGAGGCACAGATTCTGTTTTTTGTTCATATTCTTTAGCCCTTCTTTCTTCTATTTGTCTTCTAAATCTTTCTATAAGTATTTTAAAATTTTAAAACATATTTTTTTAATGTCAAAATTAAAAATTAAATTATATATTTTAAAATTAAATTAAAATGAAAAATAAAATACTGATCCAAAACCCGGGGGTTCATTATCATTATCAAATAATTGAAAGTTTCGAGACAGGAATAGAATTAAAAGGTTTTGAAGTAAAATCTATAAAAAGTGGTAGGGGTAGCTTAAAAGGAAGCTACGCTAGTATCAAAAATAATGAAATTTTTTTAATTAATTTTAATATCCCTCCTTATCAACCCAAAAATACTCCCAAAGATTACGATGAAAACAGACCAAGAAGGCTTTTATTAAAAAAAAATCAAATAAAAAACTTAATAGGAAAATTAAAAGAAAAAAAATTTATTTTAGTCCCTACTAAAGTATATTTAAAAGGCAATTTAATCAAAATAGAAATATCTTTAGCTAAACCACTTAAAAAATATGAAAAAAGAGAAAAAATAAAAGAAAGAGAGTTTAAAAGAATAAAAGAAAGATTTTTAAAGGGAATAAAAAAAATTTAAATACAAAAACAAGAAGTGAATTTTAAAAATAATATGGTAAAAATTTCGAATTTGGGCTATATTTATATATTTTTATACCCTTTGACATAACACCTATTTTGAATTATAATATTATTATTCTTAAATTCTTAAAAATTATATTAACGAGGGGATGTAAAAGGAATTCGAGGGAGATAAAGGTCAAAAAAGGCTGGCGGTATTCCTGCCTTAAGGGAAAAAGCGTCAATCAACCACTTGCTTACGCTGTAAGTTAAGCGTAAGGGTCCTATAAATTGAGGCCGGGATCTTTTTGTAGGACTTTAAGGTTTACCCGGATGATAATTAGGAAGTTTTGATTGTTCTTCCTAGTTGTCAAACTTAAAAACAATCAGTTTTATGGGTATGTAAATTTTTGTCTGTTTTTAATTTACATACTCTAAAATTAAAAAACAGACTATGCCAGTAGTCTTTTTTGATTATTTATCTCTCGACGAGGGTTCGACTCCCTCCATCTCCAATTAATATAATAGAAATAAGAAATAGAGTAAAAAGACTTAAATGTAATAAAAAACTTAAAAATAAAAATTTTGCTAATTTACTATGTTACAAAAACACAATTCTTAAAACAGCCGTCAAGCAGAATTTTTTTTGATTTTATGCTTAAAATAATTATTTTAAAGAATATTTTATTAAGAGAAGATTTTATTAAAAATTTTAAAAACCTCTAATTATTAAACATATAAATACTAATTAATATAAATCATTATATAAAATTATCCCTGATGAAGCAGGTATTGTGATTGAAATATTTCTTGTAGAGAAATCATATTGATTGCCTAAAGCATCTTTGTAAAAGGAAAATGGTTCAGTAGAAGTAGAAAGAATGTAAGTAAAATCACTTCTATGGGATGAATTAAAAATTGCTAAACCTCTCTCATATCTCCTTAAAATAACAATACCCTCATCTAATGTTGAAGTTGAATAAATTATCTGATTAATATCTGTAATTTTTTCAGGAATAGGTCTACCTAAGGGGAGATACATAGCATCAATATAACAATGTGGTACGTGACTATTTTTTTCACTGCCTCCTTTTAATAAAGCAAAATAAATATTAGGATTATTAACAGCATACATAGCACTTATTATTTTATTGACTAAATTTCTGACATTTTGATCATTATAATCATTTGTACAAGTAGCTTGATTAGGAGGATAGCCTATTACAAGAAAAATATAATCTAAATCATGATTTAAATAGAGGCCTCTTACGGTTCTAAAAAATGTTGAGGTAGGCCAAAAAGAAAAATTATTTGCATCTGGATAAACAAGCCAACCTTCATCCATATATCCTTTGGCAAATTGTTTTAAATTTTTACTAACACCTGAAGGAACATAACCTAAATTACCTATTATCTTATATGGTGATATTATTTTAAATTGATTTTTATAACGTTCAGATAAGCCAGGGCGATTGGATTCATAGGGAGAACTTATATTATCTAAAAACATATATTTAATAGGGCCTATAGGAGAATCATTATAAACAGTTTTGATTTTATTAAACATAATTTTAGAGTAAGAATCAGATAGTTTAGGATTATTTAGATTAACTAATATAATGCCATAATTTGTTGTATATTGTATTTTTAAATATCTGTTTTCAAATCTATCACTTAGATAAAAATATTCTGGATATCTAGCTTGGGGATGAAATCTATAGTAAGTAGTTGAACCATGAACATCATTTTGAGGAGGGGTAGTTGAAGGCACAGTATGCTCATCAAAATAAAAAGACCATTCTCCTACATTTTTAGGAGGATGATATCTTCCTAAGCCAGAAATATAAATTTTAAAATATCTGTGTAAAGTAGTAAGTGAAATATAGGGTATATGACTAAAACTTTGATCAAGACCTCTTAATCTTAAAAAATTCATATCAAAACCAGTTTGAATTTTTACTTTGTTTATATATTTTTCAATAAAATCTTTATCTCTTTTCCAATGAATATCAAAAAAATTTAAAGGGGTTGATCTTTGTTGTGGTAATATTAAACATTCATTATTTCTATAGGCGTAAACTTCAAAATCATCAAGGTAAAGTTTAGCCTTAGCATAGTCTGTAGTTGAGTTAAAATGAAGTACCCATTCATATCTAATAAAATCTATATCATTGATATTAATATTTGTAGGAAGAGGAAAGAAAAAGCTATATATTTGAAAATTATTGTTAGGGGAATTTAATACTGTAGTAGAAAAGACATTAATCCATTGACCACTAGTAGTGACAATATAAGAGTTAAAACTAACTTGGAAATTAATCAATTCATCTACTCTTAATAAAAATTTAGTATTTAATATATCTCCTGGTTTAGGATAATAATCTCTATTTATTAAAAATATATCTCTATTTAATCTAAGAGGTTGATTTTGAAATGCTACTATGCTGCTACCAACAATTCCTCTTTGTTTTTCAAGTTCAATTTTAAAACTACCATTATCATCAGTTCTAATATTTCTATCAATATCTATATTAAATGAAGAAACTCTATCTAGGCTCCAAAAATAAAAGCCATAGGGTGGATTATATCTATTATAGTAATTTTGGTAATTTGTGTTAATAATAATGTTTTTATGAGTAATCCAGCCAGTCCAAGGAAATTCCATTTCTCCTATGCCAGCAAAATAATTTATACAATTATTTTCTGAAGCTAAGGTAGTATTTATAATAAAGACAGAGATTAAAGAGATACAAAAAAAAAATTAAAAATTTAAGTAAATGGGGGATGGTTTTCATGGTTTTAAGCCTTAATTTATTTTTTAAGATAATATTTTTAAGATAATATAAATCTATCATTCGAAAATTAATCAAGCCACACACATTTTAAAATTTTATTAATCTCTTTCATGGTATTAGTATTAGCAATTCCTGATGGTTTTTTAGAACCCATATATATTCTTTGGAATTTTTTAATTGCATTTAAAGTAGCGCGCCCAAATTTTCTTGTTTCTTTTTCTTTAGAGCCTGGCCCTGTCTTAGTCAACAAAGTTTTTTCATTGGAGTTTAATATTATTTGTAAATATTTAACATTGATATTAACAATACCTGGTCTAATTGTTTTAAGAGGGAAATAGAAATTTTGAGGTAATTTTTGTTTTATATAATTAAAATCAAATTCTTTTTCATATTTTTGGCATACCTCGGATATTTTTGGTTTTTCTTCTTGGGTAGCAGATGTTGTTGTTTGAAATGTAGATTGTAACAAAAGTAATAATAATGATAATAATGGGTCTTCTGTAGTATCTTGGGTTGTAGTTCCTCTTTCCGTTATATCGCCACCAATATTTCCAGCACCTCCGCCACCGCTACCCCTACCAGTTCCAGGAGGAGTTTCTTGTCTTGTATCATTATCTCTTATTTCAACACTAATATCTAAGGTTAAATTATGATAGAAAATATCAGTGCTTGATGATCGATGTTCTACAGTTATTATTCTATTTCCATCTACTATATTATTATCAATTGCTGTTAAGGTTATAGTTCTACTTGCATTCCAGTTTGTATTATCAAATGTTAGGATGGTAGGATTTATTGTTAGTTGATTATTGGGGTTATGAGATATTGAAACAGTAACAGTTGATAAAGGTTGTGAATTTAATCTTAGGGTATATTGATAGTTTTGGCCTTCAGTTAAGGTTATGTTTGAGGGAGCAGATATATTAATGCCAACTGAGTCATTATCTATTATATTAACTGTTACTGTACCTAGTGGATAGTTGTTATATCTTGAATCTTGTGATGAAACTGTATGCCTTATAAGAGTTTGATAATTATTTCCTCTAAAGATATTATCATTTATAGCCGTAATATTTATTGTTTTTGTAGAATAGTCTGATGGAGTAAAGGTAAGTGAAGTAGGTGAAACATTTATTAATTGATTATCAAAATTTAAGTTTATGGTAACATTATTTGTAGGTTGATGACTTAACCATATTCTATAACTACTATTATTTCCTTCTTGAATTGTTAGTGTTGTGGTTGATAAGAAGATATTTGCATCATGAGAAAGAATTGTAAAGGTAACTGAATTAGACTCACATTGATTGTTATGACAAGGAGGAGGATTGATTACTTTAATAGTATGTTGGCCTGCCTGGGAAGCAAGATTTGAAGGAATTAAAGCTCTAACATTTGTTGAACTTACAAAAGTAGTTGAAAGAGAAGTATTATTAAAATAAGCTACAATACCATTTACAAAATTATTACCATATATGTTAATAGTTACATTAGAAGTAGTAGCAAAGATTTGATTAGGAGAAATAGAGGATATTTGGGGAGTGGGGTTTAAATTTTGAGCTAAATAACTGTAAAAAGCTAAATTTCTTATACTAAAGTTTCTAACTATATTTTGATCATTTGGATTATTATTAACAGATTCAAATAATCCACCAAATATTAATATATTAGAGGTGGATGAAAAATCAATATCATAAATGGGATAGTCGGGCTCTATAAATATAGGTAAGATATTAAAAAGATCTCTGGTGTATGTAGCAACAAAAATATTTTGTCTATAAAACTGTCCATTTCCCAAATTATCAAAATATCCAGCAACAAACATTACATTATTTGCAGAATCTATTTTTATTTTATTAACACCTAAGTTTGGTGTGGGGTAATAAGCACCCAAAAAAGATCCATCTCTTTTTAAAATAACAAAATTATTTTTAGGAAAACTAAAATTTCCGCCTAGGGCAATAATACCATCATTATCATCAACAGAGATTGTTGTTGGTGGTTCATTTATATTACTAATGTAAAATTGGGTTAATGTAGAATTGGTTAAATTTATACTAGCAACATATTTACGATCTATATTATTTATCCTGCTAAAGTTACCTACTAAATATAATTCATTATTTATTCTATCATATTCTAGATCAAAGACTGGGTTATTAGGATTAAAACTAAAATTGGGATCAAGGCTTCCATTATTAGCATTGATTCTAGCTATATATCTATAAACATTGTTGTTGTTTATTCTTTCAAAATAACCAGCCAGATAAATATTACCATCATTATCTAATTCAATATCATTTATAAAGTCTCCGGTTAATGTGGAAAAGGTATAATTAAAATTGCTTAAAAGTGAATTAGAGCTAAGATCAATGGCAGCAAAGAAAGTTCTATTAAAAGATTCAGCGCCGGTAATTATCCTTAAAAAAGGACCTGCAAGATAAAGTCTTCTTCTTGCTTTATCTATCATTAATTTATCAACAGGTTTATCTGTCTGAAAATTAAATGAGGTATCAACTGATCTATTTTGAAGATTAATTCTTGCTAAATAATTTCTCCAAACAACATTGTGGGTATTAAATCTTCCTCCTATAAATATTTTAGATCCATCTCTTGCTAAAATATTTATCCTGTCACCTAATTTTAGATCAGAATAATTTATTGATTCTCCGGAAGTTGCATTAAATATTCTTAAAAATCTCGGATTATTATTGTTAAATGAGCCTGCTACATATAATCTATTTCTATCTGTATCTAATAGTAAACTAAGAACAGAGTCAACATCATTATCATCTCTTATTATATTTGTTGGATTAAAAGATGTAATTAAACTTCCGTTATTAGCATTAATAGCAGCTAGATAATTTCTAGAGTTATTATTAACAGTAGTAAATCTGCCTCCTATATATAGATAATTGTTAGTAGGATTATAGGCCAAAGAGGTAACAGTATAGTCTAAAGAAGGATTAAAATTTGTATCTCTTATGCCATTAAAATTATATTTTCTTATATAACCATCAAAATATCCTGCTATATATAAACTATTATTAGCTATAACAATACTCCACACTAAATCATTTAAATTAGGATTGTTAAAGTTAGAATAAAAATCCGAAGGAGTATTGTAATTTAGATTATTAGCTTCTGCTATTGTACTACTTACATAAATAGCATTAATAAATGGTATATTGCTGCTAGCATTTGAAATATTTAAATTAGAAATATGAGTAAATTGTCCCCCAACATATAAAACCTTGCTTCCTCTTTCAAATGCCAAAGTAAATACATAATCATCTGGTTGAAATCTAAAGCTGTTTAATATTTGATTATTATTTAAATTAACTGCTGCCAGATATCTTAAATTTCTATTAAGTATTTTTTCAAAAGCTCCACCAATAAAAAGTATATTTCCCTCTTTATAAAGTGTATAAACAGTATCATCTAATCTTAAATTAAAATCACAATTTACCCTACCATTAGAAAGAATATGTGCTAATTTTCCTATATTACAATTACCAACAGAATTAAAATCTCCACCCACATACCAACCACCGTTTCCATCAGGTACAGCTGTCCAAACTATACCGTTTATTTTATCTCTAAATTCATATAATTGATTTAGGACTGGATCTAAAATAATGGCATTACCACTATAATTCCCTATATTTGTAAAATTACCTCCAATATATAAATTATTACCATCTATAATAGTGGTATTTACTGATCCATCTGGTACTAAATCAAAATTTTGAATGTTAATATTAAGCTGAGCAAAAACGTTAGTTTCCCAACTTAAAAAAATAAAAAGTATTAAACTAAGAATTATAATTTTGCTAATTTTCATTTTTTATACTTAATAAAATTTTATCATAAATTTCTTTACTAATATTTTGATTTTCTCTTAAAAACTCTCTTGCCGATTGGAAACTATTACCCAATTTTAGTTCATTATAAAACAAAGAGGTTCCTGACTTTTGAATAACTCCCAATTTCTCTCCTAGATTTAACAGATCAGCTTCATAAGAAATTCCTTCTCCATAATAGATATCAAGCTCTGCTGTTTTAAAGGGGGGAGATACTTTATTTTTAACTATTCTTGCTTTAACTTTAATGCCAATAGCTATCTCACCCTTTTTTATTTGTGCTATTTTCTTTAACTCAATTCTAATGGATGAATAAAATTTTAAAGCTTTACCACCAGGAGTAGTTTCTTGTGCTCCCATTATGGCTCCGATTTGTGCTCTTGTCTGGTTTAAAAATATTAAAATAGTTCTTGTTTTTGAAATTAGGGCTGTTAATTTTCTTAAAGCTTGGGAAAGCAGTCTTGCTTGTAGCCCTATAAAATGATCTCCCATTTCTCCTTCAAGTTCTGCCCGAGGTGCTAAAGCTGCTACAGAATCAACTACTATAACATCAAACATTCCTGATTTAACTAATCTCTCTACCAAATTTAATGCATCTTCTCCTGAATCTGGTTGAGAAATAATTATCTTTTTAATATCAACTCCTATTTTTTTAGCGTACTCTGGATCAAGGGCATGTTCTACATCAATAAAGGCTACATTTCCTCCTTTTTTTTGAGCTTCTGCTATTACTTCTAGGGCTAAAGTACTTTTACCACTGGATTCAGGACCAAAGATTTCTATTATTCTTCCTCTAGGCAACCCACCAACTCCTAAAGCTATATCTAATGAAGGTGAGCCGGTAGATATTACTTCAACATTTACTTTGGGCATAGATTCTAATTTCATAACCACTCCTTCGCCAAATTCTTTTTGCAAATCTTTAATTAGATTTTCTAAATTATCTTTTTTATCTTGTTTTTTATCTTTATTTTTTTTCATTTAAAAAATAATTTTAAATTAAAATTGAATATTCCAAATATCTGTTTGCTCTGGATTTATTGAATCTTCAAAATCTTTGAGTTCTTCAACAACATCCATAGTTTCTTCTGTTTGTCTAGGACCAAATCTAATATTTTCGGCAATAATTTCTGTTGATGTTTTTTTTAAACCTTCCGGGGTAAGCCAATTTCTATAATGAATTCTTCCTTCTACTAAAATTAGTCTACCCTTGGATAAATAATTTTTACAAGTTTCGGCTAATTTGCCCCAAACAATAACTCTATGAAACTCTGTCTCTGTTTTTAGTTGGTTATTTTTATCTTTAAAAATTCTATTTGTAGCTACGTTAAGAACAGCAAGTGGTAATGAATTTGTTGGAGTAATTTTAAAATCTACTTCCTGAACTAATCTTCCTATTAAAAAAACCTTATTAAGATTCATTGTTTATCAATAAAAAATTATTTTTTAATAACTTCTTCTTGCTTATTAATATATTCTTTAGAGAAAAGATATTTTCTTTTTATTATCATAAACCTTAAAATACTATTTATTTTTTTTAAATTATTTTTTATTTCTAAAATATTTTGGGCATCATCTAATTTAAAAAGTAAATAGCCAAAATATCCGATTATCTGTTTTTTAATTGGATAAGCTAATTTTTTTTTATTAAAAGAATCAACAAAAAAAACATTTGCGCCAAAAGAGATAAGTATTTTTTTTATTTTTTCTAATTCTTTGTCTATTTCAGAGTCAACATTTAACCAATACGCAAGTTCATAAAACTTATTAAAATACATGAATTTATGGTTTTTTGAATTTTCTAATAAATTATTTTCTGGCATTTATGAAATACAATAACTCTTTTTTATTAAAATTTAAAAATTTAAAATGTCTTTGCAGTACCTACTCTCGCGCCTTTTAGGCACTACCATCGGCATTGGGCCGTTTCACCTGCTTGTTCGGAATGGAAAAGGGTGTTTCCAACCCAATTATACAACCACAAAGACGATTATTATTATAATAAAATTTATTTATAAAATCAAAGAGTTTATCAATTTCTTATATTTTTAATAATTTTTAATTTTTCCTTAAGTCTAAAGATATTTATTTTAAAACTATACCTAAACACTACTCCAACCATTCTTTATACCAGCAAGCATTTAATCATTATATAAAATTATCCCTGATGAAGCAGGTATTGTGATTGAAATATTTCTTGTAGAGAAATCATATTGATTGCCTAAAGCATCTTTGTAAAAGGAAAATGGTTCAGTAGAAGTAGAAAGAATGTAAGTAAAATCACTTCTATGGGATGAATTAAAAATTGCTAAACCTCTCTCATATCTCCTTAAAATAACAATACCCTCATCTAATGTTGAAGTTGAATAAATTATCTGATTAATATCTGTAATTTTTTCAGGAATAGGTCTACCTAAGGGGAGATACATAGCATCAATATAACAATGTGGTACGTGACTATTTTTTTCACTGCCTCCTTTTAATAAAGCAAAATAAATATTAGGATTATTAACAGCATACATAGCACTTATTATTTTATTGACTAAATTTCTGACATTTTGATCATTATAATCATTTGTACAAGTAGCTTGATTAGGAGGATAGCCTATTACAAGAAAAATATAATCTAAATCATGATTTAAATAGAGGCCTCTTACGGTTCTAAAAAATGTTGAGGTAGGCCAAAAAGAAAAATTATTTGCATCTGGATAAACAAGCCAACCTTCATCCATATATCCTTTGGCAAATTGTTTTAAATTTTTACTAACACCTGAAGGAACATAACCTAAATTACCTATTATCTTATATGGTGATATTATTTTAAATTGATTTTTATAACGTTCAGATAAGCCAGGGCGATTGGATTCATAGGGAGAACTTATATTATCTAAAAACATATATTTAATAGGGCCTATAGGAGAATCATTATAAACAGTTTTGATTTTATTAAACATAATTTTAGAGTAAGAATCAGATAGTTTAGGATTATTTAGATTAACTAATATAATGCCATAATTTGTTGTATATTGTATTTTTAAATATCTGTTTTCAAATCTATCACTTAGATAAAAATATTCTGGATATCTAGCTTGGGGATGAAATCTATAGTAAGTAGTTGAACCATGAACATCATTTTGAGGAGGGGTAGTTGAAGGCACAGTATGCTCATCAAAATAAAAAGACCATTCTCCTACATTTTTAGGAGGATGATATCTTCCTAAGCCAGAAATATAAATTTTAAAATATCTGTGTAAAGTAGTAAGTGAAATATAGGGTATATGACTAAAACTTTGATCAAGACCTCTTAATCTTAAAAAATTCATATCAAAACCAGTTTGAATTTTTACTTTGTTTATATATTTTTCAATAAAATCTTTATCTCTTTTCCAATGAATATCAAAAAAATTTAAAGGGGTTGATCTTTGTTGTGGTAATATTAAACATTCATTATTTCTATAGGCGTAAACTTCAAAATCATCAAGGTAAAGTTTAGCCTTAGCATAGTCTGTAGTTGAGTTAAAATGAAGTACCCATTCATATCTAATAAAATCTATATCATTGATATTAATATTTGTAGGAAGAGGAAAGAAAAAGCTATATATTTGAAAATTATTGTTAGGGGAATTTAATACTGTAGTAGAAAAGACATTAATCCATTGACCACTAGTAGTGACAATATAAGAGTTAAAACTAACTTGGAAATTAATCAATTCATCTACTCTTAATAAAAATTTAGTATTTAATATATCTCCTGGTTTAGGATAATAATCTCTATTTATTAAAAATATATCTCTATTTAATCTAAGAGGTTGATTTTGAAATGCTACTATGCTGCTACCAACAATTCCTCTTTGTTTTTCAAGTTCAATTTTAAAACTACCATTATCATCAGTTCTAATATTTCTATCAATATCTATATTAAATGAAGAAACTCTATCTAGGCTCCAAAAATAAAAGCCATAGGGTGGATTATATCTATTATAGTAATTTTGGTAATTTGTGTTAATAATAATGTTTTTATGAGTAATCCAGCCAGTCCAAGGAAATTCCATTTCTCCTATGCCAGCAAAATAATTTATACAATTATTTTCTGAAGCTAAGGTAGTATTTATAATAAAGACAGAGATTAAAGAGATACAAAAAAAAAATTAAAAATTTAAGTAAATGGGGGATGGTTTTCATGGTTTACTCTACATTTTTAAATTATTAATTAAAATTATCTTAAGTTATCATAGATAATTTTAAAATAACTGTTAATTATATTAATTTTATAGTTTTACTAACTTATAAAATTTTTGAAAATAATACTAATTCTCAATTGCTTTAAATATTAAACCGCTCAAAGGAGGTATTCTTATTAAATTATTTTCATTCTCTAAATCAATATTATTCCTATTAAAATAATCTATATAATATCTATAATTAACTACACCTCTTAATAAAGATAAATCATAAAAATAAGGTGTGTTGGTAGATGTATTTAATAAAATTATTCCTTTTTGATATAAAGATCTATATAAACCACCTTGGATAAAATTAGGCGTCGAAGTTACTACTATATCAGAAATACTATTAATTTCATAAGGCCTACCTAAATCTAGGTACATTGAAGGAAGATAACATTGGGGAGCACGACTATAATCATGAGCCGTAAAGGCAAAATATGTTTTTTCATTTAAAGAATTCATTATATATGAAGCTGATATTAAAAATCTCATCTGTTGATCATCTTCTCTACAACTTGAAGGATAAAATCTTTGCATAACTAGAGCTATAAAATCGAAATCTTTTTTTCTTTCAAAAATACTTCTTAATGTAATATTATGAAAATTTCTAGGATTAAAAATTGAATAAATAGGCTTAGTAACTTCCTCATCCATATAACCATGAACAAAATTTTTTTGAAAATAAAAATTACCATTTTGATGAAGAGCCGGGCCATAGCCTAAGTTGCCAATATATAAAATATAGTTTTTATTAAGTTTGCTAAAATATCTTAAATAATCCAAAAATTTATTAACTGCCTCATTTCTAGAAGGTGAATCATAATAATAAGCATGTAGTTCGAAAACATCAAAAAATAAGCCTGCTGGTTTTAATTCTGAATTATTATAAAAGTCTTTAAAATATTTATAAAAATTTTTAGCTATTACTTCTCCAGTCTTAGAAGATAATTTGGTTCTTATTAAATCATGACCAGCATACCATTGCGTATAATAATTAAAATGTTTATTTATAAACTCAGGATATCTGGCTTGGGGATGAAATCTTCGTATATCGCGAGCTATAAATTCATCAAAGTATTGATTGATTACTGATGTATGATTAGATCTAACATAAAAAGTAGTTGTATTATTATTAATAAAATAATCATGTCGATTCTTCCTTAGGGTTGTAGGTAAAAAATATGGAAGATTTTTAAAATTTGGATCCAGGTTTTTTACTTTTAAACCCATCGCCATATCTGGACCAGTCCAAGCATTACTATTTAAATATACTTGCACAAAGTCATTATTACGAGAACAATCCGTACATACTACATGATGATTCACTTCAAATATATTAACAGAACCTCTACGTGGTGGAGGTATTAATATACAGTTATTGTTTCTAATTGCAAAAACTTTAAAATTATCTATCCAAACTGTACCAGTAGAATAAGTAGCGCTATTTTGTGTTCTAAGAGTAATAATAAAATTTAAGTTTTTTAGTATACTTGAAGTTGAAGGTAAATAAAAATCATAAGATATTCTTCTCCAATTAGAAATATTAGTAGTTGTTGAAATTTCACCTCTTATTGAATTATTATTTGTATAAAATGCTTCTATTAAAAATCTTAAAATAACATTAGTATTATTTGTATCTCCCTTAGTATCAAAAATAATTTTTATAATATTATTATTATCTGGATAGTATTGTCTAGTTTCATTTGATATATAATCAGGGGATTTAACAAAAAAACTATGATATATTCTAAAAAGCTCAGATATTGATATTCCGCTGGGTTTTTCTAAATTTATTTTAAAACTTCCTTCACCAGATACTTTATTATTTCTATCTATTTCAAAGTTAAAATAAATTCCATCCATTTTCTTAACTGTCCATCCTTCTGGTATTTCCCAAACGCTACTTTTAGGGATCTCTCTAGATTGACTTTTAGCAATAATTTCAAATTCTCCTATTCCACCTGTATAGTTTATACAGCCTTCAAATTCTGCAAAAACAAAAGATGATGATATTGAAATTAATAATACTAAAATAAAAAAATTTGATATTTTAAATTTCATTTAATTTTATTTTAAAATTTTAATTTATATTTTAAATTAATTAAAACAAATTTTTTGAAAATAAAATATTTTTGACTAAACTGTCTGCTTTTTTATTTTCTTCTCTTGATATTATAACTATTTTTAAATTTGGTATATCTATTTTGATATTCCAAACTTTTACAAAAAGAAAGGCCAATTTTTTATCTTTTATTTTATACTTACCCAATATTTGATTACCTACGAGTTCACTATCTAAATGTAATTTTATAATATAATTTTTAATATTTTTTTTACCAACTAGTTGTATAACTTTTTTAAGGGCATATATGACAGCATAATATTCAGCTTCGTTATTAGTGCAATCTCTATCTAACAATTTTGAATATTCTTTTATTTTATTATCTATATGAATAATAAAAGCAATTGCAGATTTTCCAGGATTATTAAGTGAACCGCCATCTGTCCAAATTTTTACTTCTTTCATTTTAATCTTAAAATTAAAAAAATTATTATAAAATTAAAATAGAAATAGAAATAGAAATAGAAAAACAAAAATGCCAAAAAAAGAAAATAAAGATATAAAAAAATTAAAAGTGAAAGCAAGAAAAATTATAAGAATATTAGACAAATTATTCCCTAACGCTAAAATTGCTCTTAATTTTTCAAATCCATGGGAATTATTAGTTGCAGTTGTTCTATCAGCAAGAAATAAAGACGAGGCAGTAAATAAAGTAACAGATAAATTATTTAAAAAATATAAAACTATAGATGATTACATAAAAGCAGGAGTTAAAAATTTTTCAAAAGATATAAATAAACTTGGTTTATATCAACAAAAAGCTAAGTATATAATAAGTGCTGCTAAAATTATAAAGGAAAAATATAATGGAAAAATTCCTAAATCAATAGATGAGCTTACAAAAATACCTGGTATAGGAAGAAAAAGCGCTAATATCATAATTTGGAATACACACAAAGAATCTCCAGGAATAGCAGTGGATACACATGTAAGTAGATTAGCAAGGCTTTTTGGTCTTACTACAAATACACATCCAGAAAAAATAGAAAAGGACTTAATAAAAATAATACCTAAAGAAAGGTGGGGAGATTTACCCTATAAGTTAATAGAGTATGGAAGAAAATATTGTAGGGCAAATTGCAAACATCAATCTTGCCCTTTAAAAAATTTCATTGAACTTTAAAATTTCAAAAGTCCTAAATATTGTGATTTTTTAAAACTTTTACAATCATCTTTATATGATCTTCTTTGTCTTTTTGAATTTTCTTCCACAAATCTTTACATATCTTACAGCCACCACTATCTTTTAGATAATATTTCTTTATTCTCCAAATACCTCTATGTTCTTGAGCTAACATTGAAAGTAAGTTATAAATATGATTATTGTACATATCTCTAAATATTTTTAATTTTCGACTATTAATTTTATGGCTAAACTTTTTTCCAATCGGTAACTACTCCATAAAGACCATCATCATAAAGAATAATTTTATAATCTTCAAATAAAATTGGTTCAACTATTTTTAAACACAAAAAAATTTTGAAAAATAATTCTCTCATTTCTGTTTCAGCATAATTATTCGCTCTCATTTCTATTGTATGTCTCCATGATCTTATATTTGCAGTTACAACTATTGGTGCTTCTGTTTCATTTGTAAAAATAGACCTTACTGTTTGATTTAATTTTTTTCTTAATTCTGTATTTAAATGAGAATTATCATTTAAATCAGATTGGCCTAAAATTTTTAATAATCCTTTTTCTTGTTTTTGTTTTAATTTTTCATAAATTAATTCATACTCTTTTCTTATTCTATCAATTCTTTCTTCAAACATATTATGCAATTCTTCATCTAATTGATATTCTTTTCTCTCAACAAATCTAATTAAATTTCCAGAAACATATCTTTGACTTTGTTGAGAATAAGCAAAGCCTGCTCTATGTCTTATAAGTTCGTGGGTTAAACTTCTTGAAACGCCGTAAATTAAAAAAGTATAATAAGAATGCTCTAATACAGAGCCATGACCAGATGATAAAATATTATCAAAATATTTTCTTGCATCTTTGTTCCATGTTCTTTTTGGTCCAAAAGACATATAACAAAGTTGAGAAGCAAATTTTATAAGCTTAGACCCTGAAGTAAGCTCATAAGGATCATTAAGATATTCTTTAAATTCTTTTTTAAAATTATGCAAGAAATTTTCAACTCCACTTAATTTCACTTCTGGTTTTGAAATCATAACAACCCCACCTGATTTTAAATAAGGAGTGCCATTTTTTGTATAAAATACTTTACTATCTATTAGCGGGAACCCATTTATTATTTTACCCCCTAAATCTTTGAAAATTTTAAGATAATTGTTATTGCTATCATTCATATTTATTAATATCTATCAATATTTATATAGGAGTTTTATAATATAAACATTGTATATATCTATCATTATAATATATCAAATCATTATAATATATCAAAATTAAACTTATAATAAATATCTTTTTTAAGTTATCCACAAAAAATTGAAATTGTCTTTAAATAATTATTTGTTATAATTTAAAATTATTTAATTAAAAATAAAATTTAATTAATTAATATATATAAAATACATATTATAATTAACTAAAAATTAAAAAAAAATTTTAAATAATGAATAGATATAAAACAAAACAATACATTCTAATTTATGTGCTTATTGTTCTATTATTTTTAAATATAAATTCAAATGTGTTTTCACAACAAAGACAATTACCTATATGTGTTGCTCCTACAGCTTTACTAAGTTGGCCTGATATGACAACTAATACTATACCAATAGCATCAAGTAGCGGTATACTTAAAAACTCTTTTATAAAATATAATGTTATAAATGCTACTTCAGTATATTATTCTATTTTTAACACTTTAAATATTCACTCACAATTAGATAATCTTGGCAATATAGTAAATGATCCTAGATTTAATAGAGGAAATTGGGTTACTATAAATTTAGGACCTTTGTATACAACTGGTCCAAGAAATAATTTTAATTCTGGAGGAGCAATAGGATTTTGGGATATTTCTACATCTTCAAACAAATTGTATAATACGATATTTTCAATTGATCAAATTCCATATATAGCATATGATAATAGTGGCAGTACTACAGTCTTATCTAATTATGGATATTTAAGATTTAATTATGGGGAGTTTAATCCGACAAATGCAACAATTACTGGAAGATTAGGACAAATACCTCCGAGAAAAGCTATATGGCGAGGCAGTTTGTTAACATTAAATTGGAATGGTAATGTAGGAATGGGTACAATTACACCAGCAGAAAAACTGCATGTAATAGGAAATGTTATTGTTTCTGGGACTACTACTGCTTCAAGTTTTTGTTTGGGTAATAATTGTATAACATCTTGGCCAAGTGTTGGGGTAAGTAATTGGAGATTATCAGGAAATAATTTATATGCTACACCTACAAATGTTAATGTAGGTATAGGAACAACTAATCCAGAAAATAGAATTCATATAAGTGGCGGTGGTATTATTTTAGAGGGTGGCTTAAATATATTAGCCATAAGAAGACCAAGTACAGAAGGAGGTTATGCTCGTGGTTTATGGTTTTATAAACCAACGGGAACTCATACTAATGGAAATAATATTGAAGCTGGAATAGGTTTTAGGGGTGCCGGGAATAATCCTCCAGATAGAATATACTTAACTCATGGACCTAATGGATGGGATTCAACAAATGGTATTCATATACTAAGAAATGGTAATGTAGGTATAGGAACAATTGATCCACAAGTAAAATTAGATGTAAGAGGGGTGGTTGGCACAAATGCAGTCTTTGGTTTTTCGAATGTTCAACAAACAAATTCACCATATGGCGTTTATATCAGCGCTCCAGCATCACAATCAATGGGACTTTTTACAAATTATATAGAAAGAATTAGAATAAATTCAAATGGTAACGTAGGTATAGGAACAAATAATCCACAGTATAGGTTACATGTAGTTGGAACTACAACTGTATCTGCTCTTTGTTTAGGAAATGATTGTAGATCTAGTTGGCCAATTTCCGGAATTAATAATTGGACATTATCAGGAAATAATTTATATGCTACACCTACAAATGTTAATGTAGGTATAGGAACAAATAATCCACAGTATAGGTTGCATGTCGAAAATGGAAATATATTAATAAATTCTCAAAACAATCCTAATTTAACTATCAATAAAACAAATGATAATACAGGAGCATACTTACAATTCAATTCTCAAAATTTAATGAAATGGAAATTAGGATTGGCACAGGGTGCTGGAAATTATTTTGTATTAAGTGGGTCAAACAATGAACCGGTTGTCTTGATAGATAATATGAGGAGATTACATATAGGAACTGAAAGTAGGGGCGATGCTAAACTAAATGTATATGGAAGTCAAAAGATATATTCATCTGATGGTTCAAGATTAATTCTTGAAATTACAGAAGAATAAAATTATGAAATTAATAAATAATTTAAAAAATCAAAAATTTAAAGAGGGATTATTATTAGGTATAATTCTTAGTTTTATTTTTATTTTAGGTTTTTATATTGGAGTAATTTATGTTTTCTCACAAGGACAACAAAGATTTACAGTGTTTAAAACTGATAATGAAGGATTTAGATTTAGTAAAAAATATCCTAATGGCGCTGATCTTACTTTATTAACCCTTAAACCAACTGAAATAGAAATACCAATGAGTCGTGCTATTATTGGCTCACAAATTTCACAATTCGGAGCCCCAAATAATAGACTTTATTCTTTTGGAATTTATGCTACCTATACTAATATTAGTAGTTATTTAACAGAAATTGCTGGGGATTTAAGAGTTTATAATAATAGACATGAAAATTACAGATGTAGATATATACCTGAAAATGGTTTTTATGATCTTGATCAAGTTTCAGAAATAGGTACAACATCTTGTCCTGATGGTATGTTTATGACTGAAATAATATTTCGGGGCAGCAGCAGAGATATAAACTCTCTTGATATGTGGCGCATTAAATGTTGTCCTCTATAAAGATATATAAAATATACACAAAAACAAAGATATAAAAAAATTCTAAAATTAATAAAATGTGTATATCTTCTTCTTTAAAAAAACTAATTATGTTGTATTTTATTATTAAAAAAATTTTATTAAAATAAAATTTATTTTATAAAAATTTATTAATTTGCTGTTAATAACTTAATTCTTGAAATTACAGAAGAATAAAATTATGAAATTAATAAATAATTTAAAAAATCAAAAATTTAAAGAGGGATTATTATTAGGTATAATTCTTAGTTTTATTTTTATTTTAGGTTTTTATATTGAAGTAATTTATGTTTTCTCACAAGGACAACAAAGATTTACAGTGTTTAAAACTGATAATGAAGGATTTAGATTTAAAAAAGGAAATAATAATCTAATAAGTATTTTAAATAATGGTCAAGTAAAATCAGAAGGTGGTTTTTGTATTAGAGATAGATGTATTGATAATTGGTATTTTCCACCTGTAGAACATATACTTGAAACTCCGTTAAGAAATTGCACTGGTGGATGTAATGCTGAATCTATAATACATACACCTTATAAATTTTGTGCCTTAACAAGCTGGGAATTTAAAATATACGACAATACTACAGATAGATATCATGATTTAGGCAAATGCGAAGTAATACGCGAAAATTACGGAGGCTGGAGAATAAGAGCTGTATACGACAGTGGGGGTGAAAGGAATGCAGGTGGATATGTAAAATGTAAAGTAATGTGTTTTTAAAGTATTTTTTTTGAAATAAAATTTTAAAATTATAATAATTATCTAATACTAAAAAAAATAGGGGGCGGGTAGCTCAGTGGTAGAGCGTCTCGCTTACAACGAGAAGGTCAGAGGTTCAATTCCTCTCCCGCCCAAACTTTTTAATTTTTATAAAGAGATACAATCTTCATAAATACTCTCTTAAATAAATTAGTTTGAGCTATAAAGTAAAAACATAAGGGTTTTAATCTATCTTTTTATAATATAATTTTTATTTGAATTAATTTTTTTATAAATTAAAAAATGTATTTGCCCACCAAATATAATCCAAAAGAAGTTGAAAAAAGAATTTATGATAAGTGGTTACCTTATCTAAAAATAGAAAAACAAAAAGGTGATAAAAATTATATTGCCTTAATGGCTCCTCCAAATATTACTGGAAGTTTACATATGGGACATTCTTTGCAAAATATTTTGCTTGATGTACTTTTAAGATTTAAAAAAATGAATGGTTATAAGATAATTTGGATTCCTGGAATTGATCATGCTGGCATTGCAACTCAAAATGTTGTTGAAAAAGAATTAAAAAAAGAGGGTCTTTCAAGATTTGATTTAGGCAGAGATAAATTTATTGAAAAAGTTTGGGAATGGAAAGAAAAATATGGAAATTTAATTTTAGAACAATTTAAAAACTTAGGTATTATTGCTGATTGGTCAAGAGCTAAATTTACTATGGATAAAAATTATATTAAATGGGTTGAGTATGCTTTTATAAGTTACTATAAAAAAGGTTGGGTTTATAGAGATTATAGGACCATTAATTTTTGTCCGAGATGTAAAACAAGTTTATCAGATTTAGAGTTAGATTACTTAGAAAAAGAAGGTTATCTTTATTATATAAAATATAAAATTAAAGATGGAGATAAAGAATTGGTTGTTGCCACAACTCGACCAGAGACAATTTTTGGAGATACTGCTTTAGCTATTAATCCTACAGATCAAAGATATATTGAATTTTTAGGTAAAAAAGTAATAGTGCCAATCATCAATAGAGAAATAATGGTAATTTCTGACAAAAGAGTCGATCCTAAATATGGAACAGGTGTAATGAAAGTAACTCCGGCCCATGATTTAATAGATTATGAAATAGGCAAAAGACATAAATTAGAAATAATACAAGTTATAAATGAAGAAAATAAAATAATAAATGTTAACGAAGATTTTAATGGCTTAAATTATTTAGAAGCAAGAGAAAAATTTTTAAATGTTTTAAAAGAAAAAGAATTATTATTAAAAGAAGAAAAAATTATTCACAAAGTTCCTCATTGTTCTAGATGTTCTTATGAAATTCAAATTATTCCCTCTAAAGAGTGGTTTTTAAACGTATCTTATTTATCAAAACTTTCTAAAGAAGCCATTAAAAAAAGAGAAGTTATTTTTATACCCTCAAGATTTAAAAAAATATATTTTGATTGGCTTAAAAATATAAGAGATTGGTGTATTTCAAGAAAAATTTGGTGGGGTCAAGTTTTACCTGTTTGGTATTGTAAAAATTGTGCTGATGAGTATGTTGTTTCTACAAAAGCTCCAAAAAAGAAATGCAAATTATGCAAAGAAAAGAAATGGTATAAAACAGAAGAAGTTTTTGATACGTGGTTTTCTTCAGCTTTATGGCCATTTGCTATCCTTTATACAAAAAAGGAAAAACAATGGTATCCTGCAGATATTGTTTTTACAGCTAGGGATATTATAAATTTATGGATAGGAAGAATGATTTTTTCTGGTTTATATTTTAAAAAGAAAATTCCTTTTAAATTTGTTTATATTCATCCTACTCTTTTAAATAAAGAAGGCAAAAGAATGTCAAAAAGCTTAGGCACGGGCGTTGATCCTTTAGATTTAATAGAAAAATATTCTATAGATTCTTTAAGGTTCGGTTTAATTTGGCAAAATGCTGGTAATCAAGATATAAGATTTGATGAATCAGCAATTGAGGCTGGATTTAAATTTTCAAATAAAGTTTATAATGCTGTAAGATTCTTCATCTTGAAATATCCTGAAATGAAAAAAAGAAATAGTCTTTCAAAAGATGATAAGAAAATTATCAAAGATTTTAATAAAACATTAGATTATGTTTCAAGAAATATTAAAAATTTTAATTTCGATAAAGCTTTAAAAAGATTTTATCATTTTTTTTGGCGAAGATTTTGTGATTATTATTTAGAAACATGTAAAAATAGAACTCAAAATAATCCAGAAGTTTTAAAAAAAGTTATAACAAATTCTTTAAAAGTATTACATCCATTTATGCCCTTTTTAACAGAATATTTATGGGAAATTATTAAAGAAAAAGATTTATTATTTTTACAAAAGTGGCCACAACGAATTTAAATATTTGTTTTATTGATTACAATCTTTTTATAATATTAATTTTCTCTTTTATCCCTGTTTATATTTGGATAAAATTTGTTTTATACGAAAACACGCACAAAGAACCTTTTTCATTTATAGTCTTAGCAATATTTTTAGGTATTTTAGCTGCGGTTTTAAGCTATGTTTTTGAAGAAAGATTATCAAGAATATTTAGTACTAATACTCTTGAATATTTATTTTTTAGCGCCTTTATAGAAGAATTCTTTAAATTCTTTTTAGTCTTTGTTTTTATAGTACCAACAAAAAATTTTCATTACTTAATAGATTCAATGATATATTTAGGTCTTGCTGGCATAGGTTTTTCTTTTTTAGAAAATTTTGCTTCTAAATGTTCAATTTTAGCTTCCTCGCCTTCAGAGACGGCTTATTTTTCTATAGCCATTATTTCTTTGACCAGATTTTTAAGTGCCAATTTTTTACATTTACTTACCTCAACATTGATAGGTTTTGGATATAGTATCACCTTAAAAACGCGAAGGTTGTTTCCTTTTGTTTTTAGTTTTATGATGGCTTCCATTTTGCATTTTATTTATAATAGTTTTATAATTAAAGAATTAATAGTATATGTTTTCCCAATTTTATGGGCTATTTTCTTTATAGTTTTAGAAGAATTTCAAATATTAAAAAAATTAGATGGACGAATTAGAACATTTTCATCCAATTAATTTAGAAGATCAAGAAGAAGGTCAATTAACAGTTGATGTTTATCAAAAAAATGGTGAATTAGTTATTGTTTCTCCTATTTCAGGAGTAACAATGAACGATATTGAAATACTTATTCACGGTGATACCTTAATTATAAAAGGCAAGAGACTACCGCCTGAGAATCCAAAAATTACTGATTATCTTTATCGAGAGTGTTATTGGGGACCTTTTTCAAAAACAATTATTTTACCAAGAGATGTTGATATAGATAATGTAAGGGCAAGTTTAAAAGATGGTATTTTGATGATTAGAATTCCAAAATTAAGTGGTGGTACAGTTAAAAAAATAGAGCTGGGTTAATACAGTTAAAAAAAATAGAACTGGGTTAATGCGGCTGTAGCTCAGTGGTAGAGCGGGTGTCTTATAAACACCAGGTCGGAGGTTCGATCCCTCCCAGCCGCAAATTAAAATGAAAAAATTGTTAATTTTAAAAATATTAATATTATTTTTATTTCCCTTATTTACTTTCTCAAAAGGTTTGCCGTTTGGTACACCACGAGCTCTTACAACATTTCCTTGTTTAAATGGTGTAATGATAACTGTTCAGCCTCCATTTCCTTCTTTAGTACCACCCGGACCTTATTTGGTGCCACCTGGCACAAACAGAAAGATGTACCATATTTATCCTCCTATCCCTGGTACAAAAATGTTAGGACACTGGGTACCTAGTGGTTTTTGTAATATACCTGCTCCCTGGGGAGTTATACCTATACCTGTATTTGGAACAATAGTAGAATATGGCAGTGCTCTAGGGTTTTAAATTTATATAGATTTTTTATATGAAAATCGTGATATTATTTAACTTTAATCTATAACTAAATTGATAATTTTATCTTGGGCAAATATTATCTTTTTTATTTTTTTATTTTTTAAATTTTTCTTAACTTTTTCTCTAGATAAAACTAATTTTTTAATTTTCTCAATTTCTAAATCTTCATTTTTAATTTCGATCTCATCTTTTTTCTTGCCATTAATTTGGATAATTAATTTTCTTGATTTATCTTCAATATATCTTAAATCATATTCAGGAAATTTTTCATAATCTAATAAACTTTTATTTCCATATAATTTCCAAATCTCTTGGCTTATATGTGGAGCAAAAGGAAAAATAATTTTTATAAATTTCAACCAACTTTTTTTAGATATTTGAAAATTATTTTTTTCTATAAAATTTAAAAACTCCATACAACAACTGATGGCTGTATTAAACTTAATATTTTCTATATCATTAGCAACTTTTTTTATGGTTTTATTTAATTCTATAAGAGTATTTTGATCATCTTTTTTTATTTTATTTTTTTTAACAATTTTGCTTATTTTAAATATTCTTGATAAAAATCTATAAGGACCAATTATAGCTTGATTATTCCATTGTTTAGTATCACTTAGGGATCCTAAAAACATTTCAAAAATTCTTAAAGAATCAGCTCCATATTTGTTAATCAAAAAATCTGGATTTATAACATTTCCTCTTGACTTAGACATTTTTTCTCCATCAGGACCTAAAATTATTCCTTGATTTATCAACCTTAAAAATGGTTCTTTTGTTGGTACTAAACCTAAGTCAAACAAAACCTTATGCCAAAATCTTGCGTATAAAAGATGTAAAACTGCATGTTCAGCTCCACCTATATAGATATCTACCGGCAACCAATATTTTAATTTTTTATAATCAGCAAATATTTTGTTATTTTGAGGATCGATGTATCTTAAATAATACCAACAAGAGCCTGCCCATTGAGGCATAGTTTGTGTTTCTCTTTCAGCCAATTTTTTGCATTTAGGACATTTAGTTATTACCCATTCTTTTAAATTTTTTAAAGGAGATTCACCAGTTCCTGTTGGCTCATAATATCTAACTTTGGGTAGCATAACTGGTAAATCTTTTTCAGGCACTGGCACTATGCCACAATTAGGACATCTTATAAGAGGTATAGGTTCTCCCCAATATCTTTGTCTCGAAAATACCCAATCTTTTAATTTATAATAAACAGCTTTTTTAGCCAAACCATTTTCTAAAAGAACTTCCCCTATTTTTTCTATAGCTTCTTGAGAACTTAAACCATCGAAATCAAAAGAATTTACAAGATAACCAAGATTTTCATATGGCAACTCTGTATCATTGTCAAAAATATTTTTATCTTTTGAAATAACGGGAGTAATTTTTAGCATAAATTTTTTAGCAAACATAAAATCAAATTTATTATGTGCAGGAACCCCCATAATAGCACCTGTGCCATAATCTGATAAAACATAGTCACTTATCCAAATAGGAATACTTTCTCCGGTTATAGGATGAGAAGCGTAACTACCAGTAAAAACACCACTAATTTCAATTTCAAATTTTTTCATCATTTTTTTAGTAAAATAATTGTTAAGATAATTTTCTACCGCAAAATAATAATCTTTTTCAACAAGTTCATTAATAGCCGGGTGCTCCGGTGATAAAGCTATAAAACTAACACCAAAAAGAGTATCTAGTCTTGTTGTAAATATATTAATATAGCTTTCTTTATTTTTAATCTTAAAATAAACTTCATACCCTATGCTTTTTCCTATCCAGTTTCTTTGCATTTCTTTTATATTTTCAGGCCAATCAAGTTCTTCTAAATCTTCCAGCAATCTATCTGCATAAGCGGTAATTTTTATGTGCCATTGTTTAAGTTTTTTCATTTCAGTAAAAGAATTGCATCTTTCACATCTTCCATCTATAACTTCTTCATTGGCTAAGCCGGTCTTACAAGAAGGGCAAAAATTAATAGGAGATTCCTTTTCATAAACTAAGCCTAATTCATACATTTTTAAAAACATCCATTGAGTCCATTTATAATATTTTGGATCAGTAGTGTTTATTTCTCTTAACCAATCATAGCTTAAACCTAGTTTTATCATTTGTTCTTTATATCTTCTAATATTTTTAGGAACAAAAGTCATTGGATTTTTTTTCATTTTAATAGCATAATTTTCCGCTGGTAAACCAAAGGCATCCCATCCCATAGGGTGTAAAACCTGATAACCTTTCATTCGATAGTATCTAGCTAAAATATCAGAGGCCACAAAATTTTCTACATGACCGACATGTAAACCTTCGCCTGAAGGATAAGGAAACATATCTAAGATATATATTTTTTTGCATTTAAAATCTTTGGCTTTCCAAATTCTAAAATTCCCATTTTTCCACTTTTTTTGCCATTTCTTTTCTATTTTTTTAAAAGGGTAAGGCATTTGTTTATATTAATTTAATGATTTAAAATTTAAATTATAAATAAAATACTTTTAAATGGCAAAAGAACATTATAGACCTAACTTTAATATAAGCTGGAGAACAACTTCTCATTATTCTCATCCTTTTGGAGATTTGTTGTGGCATTTGTTTTGGGGAATTATTGTTGGTTTTTCTTTACTTTATTCAATTTTAGTCAAAGATTTTTTATTTTTGGTTATTTCACTTATAGCTCTGATTTTCTTTTTTCATCCCTTTTTTTATGAACCCTCTGATTTAGTTATTAATCTTAATAAAGAGGGTGTAACTATTAATCATAATTTTTATTCTTGGGATGAATTTATGGGTTTTGAAATTTTTAATAATGAAGATAGGTTTTTTATATATTTAATACCTAAACAGATTTTACATCCAGGCGTAACCTTACCTCTTGAATGGTATATGGATTTTCAAGAAATTAAAAAAAATTTAAATGAATTTTTAGATGAATATGATGGCGCGGTGCCACTTTGGGAAAAATGGTATAGAAAATTTTTAAAGTAAAATGCATAATAGGATGATAGGAAAAAAAGCTGAATTAATTGCCAAAAAATTTTTAAAAAACAAGGGATATAAAATAATAAAATCAAATTGGTGGTTCAAAAAATTGGGTGAGATAGATTTAATAGCAAAAAAAGAAGATTTATTTTATTTTATCGAAGTTAAATCATTAATAGAAAAAGATGAATTTGTGCCGGAAAACAATTATACACTTAAAAAAAGAGAAAGGTTTCACCAACTAATTAATTTTTATACCAATAAATATAAAATAGAAAATTTTATTTCTTGTGTTTTAACTATAAGTTTTGATCTTTTAAATAAAAAGGCAAAAATAAAAATGATTAAAAATGTTTAGAGATATTTATAAGCCTTTAATATTTTTACAAATAATTTTAATTATCTATTTAGGTTTTTTAATTTACAAAGAAAAAAAAGAAAATTATTTTTTAAAAAGAGATTATAAAAATTACCTCAAAAACATAGAAAAACTTGAAGAAGAAAATAAATTCTTAGAACAAAGAATTAAATATTTAAGCAATCCGGAAAATTTAAAAAAAGAATTAAAAGATAAATTTAATTTAGTAGAACCCGGAGAAAAAGTTATTATTTTGCCAGATAATTTTTAAAAAATTAATTTAAAATTTATTATAAATAAACTGCCAACGTAGCTTAATTGGTAAAGCAATTCCTTCGTAAGGAAGAGATTGAGGGTTCGAATCCCTCCGTTGGCTAATAAAATATGAAAAAAATAATTAAAAATAAAAAATTTGTAATATTTATTTTTATATTTATAGCTTTTGTATTTTTTGTTGGTTTATTTGCCAAAGAAAATAAAAAGAAAAAAGAATTCACTGAAGCTCAAATAAAATTTTTATCAGAACCTAAAAATGTTGATTTTTTATTTAAAATAGTCGAAGAAGAAAGAAATAAATTACAACATATTGCTAATATTGAAATAAATCGTAGTTTCATAAATTTATCACTACAAAGAACAGAAATAGAAACTGAATTAATTAAAGATATTTCACCATTAATAAATAATATTAAAATAGATAACCAAAAAACTGAAAAACAATATGCTGAAGAATATATTTATATTCTAAATAAAATTAAAAATCTAAAAGTTGATTTTAGCAATAAAAAATCGCTTTTTTATTTAGGAGAATTTATTTATGAAACAGCAAAAGAATTATCTTTAATTTCAACACCTCCATCATATGAATGGTTGCATAAAGGACAAATCTTTGTTTTAGGAATGCTGGGTAATGCTTTAAAAAAACTAGCCTTAACTGATAACTACCAAGAAGGTATGGCTTTAATACAAATTATAAATAACTTAATTGAAGAAGAAAAAAAATTAGCTAACAAAATAACTAAATGATTAGAAAGATTATTTTAATAATAATTTTAATATCAATTTTATTTTCTCAGTTATTAAATTTTAATAATTTTGTTTTTGCTCAAGCAAGAACTAGATTAGATTTATCAAATTATAAAATACAGAGCTGTTTAGTAGAGGTTGGTCAAGCTAAAATAGAATTAAATCAAGTCTCTGATGAAAATATTAATCTTTGTTTAAGACAAAGTGGTATAAGTATTAATTTATCATCAATAAAAGAATGTTTTAGGACTGGAATTGATACTAAGTGTATAGAAGATCAAGTTCGTGGTGTTGCAAGTCAAGATAAAATTGATAAAGTTATTGATTGTTTTGAATCTAGTTTGCCGTTTTTTTCAGAAATAATTCCTGGCTTAGGAGGACTTGGTGATGTTAAGAGTCCTAAGCTTGATTTAGGAACTTTTTTAAAATTTGTAGCTGGTGCTTATTTAATGAATTTGGTTTCTGATCTTTTAAATAAATTTATAGGTGCTATTTTTGGAAAAGTACCCACAAATGATAGTGGAGCTCAACAAGCAATTGCCGCAGCTACTCAAGAAACATCAAAAGGGCTTGCTGCTCAAATCCAACAAGGTCTTCAACTTAGCATTCAAGATAGTATTGAGTACTTACAATACAAAATATTAGGAGCCATTGAAGAAGTAATATATAACAAAATATTAAAAAATTTTATTCCTGATCTTAAACAATACACTTATTTAAGATTGTATCAAGCTTATAGTAGGGCTATAGAAAAAATAATTGAACCATTTAATAAACCTAATATTACATGCTTGCCACTAGAAGTAAAATCATGTGCTTTGGGATTGCTTGATGCAGCAAATGATCAAATGATGCAAGTAGCCCAAAGATCAGAAGAAGCAAGAACTGCTATTAGATTAATAAGAGATTTAACTAGAAATAAAAAATTTGAAATTTTTAATAATCCAAATTGTGATCCTAAAGATCCAAAAACATATTTAATATATAAAGAATTAGGCCTAAATCCAAGTATAATCTCTACAGAAATGAAAGATAGATTTGTGGCCTATATAAAGGAACCCGAGAGATTAGTATCTAAAGTTGAAATAAAAAAAGATTCTTATATGGCCAACATTTATAATTTATTTGCTAATCCTTTTAAATCTATAAATTTAAGATATTTATTAGGACAAGTAGGTGGTACAGAAGAAGAGGAAATTCAAATAGATCTTAATGAACAACTAAGAAAAATAAATGAAACAACAAATGATGTTTTAAATTGTTCTTTAATAACTAATACTTCTACCATAAAAATTTTTCAAGAGCTTGAGGAAGAATTAAAAAGCTTACAAGCTTATCTTTCTCAACCAGGAGGAACTAATTTCAAAATAAAGTCTGAATGCCGCACTACTGTTTATGGACAAAAAATTAAAGATTTAGAATTACAAATACAAAAATTAAGCAATTCAAGCCCAACTTCAGAAATAACTTCTAAAATAGCTGAATTAAATAAATTGAAAAACCATTATGAAAAACAGGAAAGTCAAGTAAGAAATCTAAAAATTACAGGAGAAAATATTTTATGTATTGAAAAAGGTGAAGTTAAAAATCCAATTTCCACTTATGAAGAAATGAAAGAAGTAGTAGAGAAAAAAGATTTAAATTTTTTCTTAAACAGAGCCAATACTCAAAATATTTTAGTAAATTTTGTAAGAGGCTGGATTAATAGTAATCTTTTTAAAATCATTGATGAAGGATTTAATAGAATAGGTATAAAAACATCTAATCATCAATCTATTCAAGATATAGCAGCCATTTACTCTCCTAAAAAAGCAAGTGAAATATGTAATGACTTTAAAAATTATGGTTTTACAGGTGGAGATACGGTTTGTAAAAATGTAATGTATCAACAAAATGCTTTGCTTATGAATATGAATAAATTCGAAATGCAATCTAATCTTAACTCTATTCAAAATATTTTTGAAGTCTTTACTTCAGTTTTAAAAGTTTTACAAGACTATTACTCAACCACAACTAAAGCACAAAATGAATTAAACAATATTTTATCAGGATTAAATATGTCTCGGGATTATCAAGAAACATTAAACAAAATATTAGAAGAAATAATAAATATAAATAACTCTTTAGAAAATGCTTCAACAACTTTAAATTCTTTATCAGAGAAAATCAATAGTTTGTATAATTTTTCTTCATCAAGCTTAGCAACATTAACAAACGCCTTAAGAAATTTAGAAAATTCAACTTTAACACAAGAAATAGCCTCAATTACTCAAGCAATCCAGCAAAAAGAAGAACAAATTTCAAATCTAAGAAATGAAATAAATTCTAAATTACAAAAATTGCAAGTTATAGCTACTAATCAACGATTTTTGAACTTAATTGCTTTAGCTGAAAATAAACTTTTGGATAATTCAAAAATACGCCCAGTGTTTCCTTCAGGTCCTTATTGTGATTATTATTATGGAAATGAATTTGCCCTTGGAACCAATATGTCTATGGGAAGATTAATGAACGAATTAGTTATGACTAAAGAAGATTTAAGTTTTTATAACTATTTTTTTCCACATTTTGTTAATAATTTAAATAATATAACTAATATAGCTAACTTCATAAATAATTCAGAAATACATTTTCAAACAGGATTTGGCAGAATATGTAGGGCTGGAGAAGATGTTTTTAGCAACCCCAGATTTTTGCTCGCTGATGTTATAAGAAGAATTATCTTTTCATTATATAATGTTCCTGAAGAAGGGGTAAGTGAAAGAAATCAGAAAAATCTATTAACTGCAGTGGCTGATTCTTTAAATGATTATATAAATGGAGCTACGAGTTCCTTAACTCAACAAGATGTTGACAAACTATTTGCTTTTTTTAGAAACTTAAAAAATGTCTCAAATAGAATAAATTTGTATATTAATAACAACACAAGTACTTTCCCTGAAGATTACTCGATAGAATATGATGTGGTTGGCAAACAAATTGTAAAATTAAACTTAAGAGAAACAATTAAATACTTTATCGATATCTCAACCGCCTATGAAGAAACTATATCTTTTATAAAAGAAAATTTTGTCACTATTAATCCGTTAATAAGAGAAATAAATGATTTAAAAACAAGGTTAGAAAGATTACAAAACGAATATGACAATCTTTATCAGCAAATTTTTAAAAATACTGCCATAAGCAAAAATTTAGTTTTAGAAAAATCTAATGAGGCAGAAAATATTAAAAATGAGTTGTTTTCAATAAGAAATGAATTAAGTAATGCTTGTATTAACTATAATAGACTCTTAACAGAGTTTGAAGGAATAGTTAACAGTATGATTGGATCAGGAGGTGGAGGAGATAGTACTAGTCAAATTGAAATTGAAGAAAATCAGGGAAGAAGATGGGCAAAAATAATTAAAAATAGCTTAGGAAATATTTTTTCTTTGTTTTCATTTTTTGGTTTAAGTAATAATAAAGTAATACATATCAAGTAAATGAAATTTGTAAAAGTAAAAAAACATTTAATTATTCTCATTTTAATTTTTTTAGTTTTGCCACAGCTTTCTTTTGCCTTTATTGATTTAAGAGGACTCGTAAGTTCTGCTTTAGGTGCTTTAACAGGAATTTTAGTAAATATTACTGAAAGTATAGCAGGGGTTATGTTTGCTATCTTAAATCTTATTTTAGGAGTATTAACTCCTGCTATTAGTGGTTTTTTTGATTTTTTGGCTAAAGTAGCAGCCTTGGTCATAAATAATTTCTTAACTGTTGACATATTTAGGGGTGATAGTTTGGCTGCTGTTTTATGGGAAACCTTTAAAAATATAGCTTATGTGGTTTTAATTTTTCTATCTCTTTTAGCTGGTTTTCAGTTTATTTTAAATAGAGATGATCAAGCAAGAAGAATGATTATTGGCATAATAATTGTTGCTTTGCTTATAAATTTTACTTTTTTATTAGCGAGAGAATTTTCCCGAGCTATGATTTATATCACCATAAATTTATTAAAAACAATTCACCCAGATGCATCTAGCGTTACTGACATAGGGCAATCTCATTTTGGAAATATATTATATACATCCTTACATATACTAACAGTTGAGGGAGCTCAAAAACAAATTGATATTGCCAAGGCAAATCTTCCAAATTTTAGCGGTCAATCACTAGCTGCTACTAAAATGGCCCAAGAAACAGTTTTGGTAGCTTCTTCTCTATTTATCATATTTTTTAATGCAGTAACATCTTTAATAATGTGGGTAATTGCTGGGATAAGTATAGGCAGATATATTATTTTATCTTTTTTGGTTGGAGTATTGCCAATAGTTTGTATAGCTTACACTTTACCCTCAAGATCAGATTATTTTCGAAAATGGTGGGATTATTTTTTAAATTTTAATATTGCTATACCTGTTCTTATAGTTCTAATTATAATAGGTATTGGTTTAACAGTAGCTATTGGTAAATCATTGCCATTTATAGACCGCACCGATCCAGAAAAATTTCATGGTGGAGTTGAAGTTTTTGGAAGAAATAATATAGAACACATTATTTTTATTTTAGATTATCTTATGAGATTGCTTTTTCTTGTTGCTTATTATGTCGGTGTAATAATTATTTCTTTTAGGCTTGGTGGGTCTGCTGCTTCTTATTCTTATAAAACATTTGCTTGGATAACAACTAAAACAGGTGGTATGGTAGAAGGTTTTACTAGAAAATATGGTGGTGATATTTTAGGAAGAGGCTTAGAAAAATTAGGAGATCGCTGGGTTGGTAATACTACTCCTTATATAGGTGGTTTACTAAGAAAATCAGGAAGAGTATTAAAATCAGCAGGAGAAAAATTAAAAGAAAAAAGAGAAGGGGTTATTAAAGAAGATGTTGAAGGCATATGGGATAAAGTTAAAAATAAATCACCAGATGAAATTATAGACAGGGGATTATCATTAAAGGGCGATCATTTTCGTGCTTTTGTTGAATTAATGGCTCGAGATTTAGATGCAGGTACTTTATGGTATATATACAATAATCATAGATTTAGAGAAAGATTACAAAAAGATAAAAGTGCTTTAAGAAAGTTTTCTAGGGGATTAAAAGATATTCCTGCTTTATTAGAAGAAGCTAGGGATTTAAAAAACAAAGGAAATCATGAAGAAGCAAGTAGATTAATTAGCAAAGCTCAATCAAACTTTGCTTCAAGTAATTTAAGTGGAAAGATGGGTATTGAGGAATTAATAAAGCTTTATGAAGGGTTAGGATTCAATGAGGATGAAAGAAAAGAGTTGGCCAGGGATCATATATTAAATATGAGCTCTCGACAAAGAAATAATTTAATCACCTATAATACACCACAAAAATTAAGAGAGGCATTAGGGCCTGAACGTTATGCACCTCTTGCTGGCTTTGTAGAAAATACACCAATTTATAGGGCATTTATAGGAGAAATGAATGAAACACTTAGGCAACAATTACCTGATTATTTTTCTGAAAAAGAAAGAAATGAATTAATAGAAAGATTGGCAGCGAGATATGCTCAGGGCTATAGTGAAGCTCAATTAAACCAAGAATTAGCAAATTATTTTCAGGAAAGAAGAGATAGAATTACCCAAGAAATTCAAGAGTTAGATAATCAAAGAGCAAGAATAGAAAATGAAGCTAATAACAAATTAAGACAAATTGAAAAAGAAATAAATGAACTACAGCAGCAGTTAAATCTCGAAGAAAATTCAGGTGCTCCAGACCCATCAAAAACTTCTCAATTAAGAAGTGATATCAATCAAAAACGAGAAACAGCATCTCAAATACAACAACAATATCAACAGCAAATAAATGAGTTAGAAGAAAAAAGGGAGAGATTAGAGCAAATATCAAATAACCTTTCTCAAGACTTACCACGCGCCCAAGGTGCATTTTCTCAAGCTATGAAACGACATCAAGAAGTAGCTGCTAAATTTAGTCCTGAAGCAGCACAAGCGCAAACAGAAACCCAAAGATAATAAAGCTATCAACCTTAAAAAATTAAATAAATTACTAAATTTAATTTATTAAAAAATTTTCCCTTATATATTAAAATAATAATTATGCCAAAAAGCTTTTATGGCCAAATTCTAAAAGCACCTCAGTCTGTTATTGATTATACATATGGTGAAGAATTTTGGAAATTATATGAAGAGTTAATAGAAAAATTTGAAATTAAAGAAAATTCAAAAAAAAGAGATATTTTATATTTACTTTATGACATTCTTTTTAAAGTATTTGAACCAATATCAGCGGATTCTCTTAAAGAAGAAATAATTGCTCGGCTCAATTTAGAAACAATTATTGCTGATCAAATGGCTTATTATATTTATCCTAAGCTTGTTTTAAAGATAAAAGATATATGGGAAGCGCCACCAAAAGAAGAAAAAAAACCAGAAATATCTTATGAAGATGAATATTTAAAAAATTTAATCAAAAAAATTAAAGAAACACAAACTAAATATAAGCCTTCAAGGATTTTAAATTTACAAAAAGTAATTCCGCCAAAACAAAAAGAAGAAAAGGTTCAATCTTTAGATTTAAAAAATATTGAAATAAAAAAAGAAGCTGATAAAGAAAAAGAAGATAAATTGATTAGAATAACCTTGCCATCAATTTCTGAAGAAAGCTTAAGGGTAAAAAAAGAAGAAATGCCAGTTGAATTAGAAAAAAAAGAGGAGGAAGAAAAAATAAATATCCAAATACCTCTAACCAAAGCAGAGGGTCTTAAAACAAGAGCTGAGATACCTAAAACAGAAGAGCAAATTAAAAAAGAAGAAGAAATAAAAGTAAAAACAGAAAAAGAAGGTAAAGTAGTTATTTTAAAAGAACAAAGAAAAGAGGAGGAGGGAGTAATAGATTTATCTGCTATCTAAAATTATAATATAATTTTTACTAATGAGATTTAATGTACCAAAGTTTATTACCATTGAAGATAAGATTTTAGTTGGTCCTTTTGGAATTACCTTTAGGCAATTGTTTTTACTTTTTGGTGCTTTTTTAATAAGCTATGGGGGGTATAAATTTATAGGCGGTTTTTTAGGTTTATTAATAATAGTAATAAGCTTTAGTTTAGCCATAATTTTAGGTTTTGTTAAAATAAACAATAAATATGTAATAAATTTTTTACCTAAAATAATAAAAATATTAATATTAAGCAAAAGATATGTTTGGCAAGAAGAACCTCAAATTGTAAGCAAAATCATAAAAATACCAGAAATTAAAAAATATCTTGAGCTTTTAGAACAAGACAAAAATTTAATAGAAGAAAATAAAAAAGAAAATAAACAAATACACTTATCTAAATTTTTGCAATATGCTCATAAACATGGTTATAATCCAAAAGATCCATATTTAAATTTTCCTTTACCAAAATTTCCTAAAAAAAGATGGTAAACAAAACAATAGATTTAATTAAAATTGAAAATATAAAAGATGATGTAATTATTATGGAGGATGGCAGTTTAAGAGCAGTATTGGCTATTCCGGGTGTAAATTTTTCTTTATTAGGAGAAAAAGAGCAAAAAATAATTATATATAATTTTAAGGAAATTTTAGATGGTATTGATTTTCAGCTCCAAGTGTTAGTAATTTCACGCTTAGCTTATATAGAAAATTATATTAATTATTTAGAAGATATCTTAGAAAAAGAAACAGAATCTTTAATTAAAATACAACTTGAAGAGTATATCAAGTTCATAAAAGATTATATTGAAAATCATTTAGTAATGAAAAAAATGTTTTTTTTAATAATTCCTTATGAAGGAGAGACAATTTCTATAAAAAGTGGCTTATTTAAAAAAGAACATAAACAAGAGGAAAGTTATATTAAAAAATTAGAACAATTAGAAACAAGGGTTACTTATATTACCGAAAAATTATCTATTATAGGACTGCAACCAATCAGATTAACAACGCCTGAATTAGTTCAATTAATTTATGAAACTTATAACCCAAATTTGCGCTGGGGAAGTGCACCACTTAAATTATTTGAAGAATTATTATCACAATTAGAAAATGAAGATTAATTTACCATTTTTTAAAAAACAATCAGACAATGTAAGTGTACCTCAAGTTAAAGAAGTTTATGGTTTTAATAAAATTAAAGCCACAATTGCTCCACCTGGTGTTATTTTTAATATTTCTGATTATCAGATAGGAGAAATTTATGCTAAAACAATAATTGTTTTAACTTATCCCAAATTTTTATTTGCTGGTTGGATAGAAAAATTAGTTTCTTTAGAAGAAATTTTTAATTTATCAATATTTTTTATACCCAGAGAAACAGGTTCTATAGTAAAACAGTTAGAAAAGCAGCTTTTAAGGATAGAAAGTCAAATTGTTGAAAGACAACAAAGAGGTATGGCAAGATCTCCAGAGCTTGAAACAGGCTATAAAGACATAGAAGCTTTAAGAGATGCTATTATTCAGGGCACAGAAAAGATCTTAAATGTTGGTTTATATTTAACTATCTATAGCGAAGATAAAAATGAATTACTATTAAAAGAGAAAAAAATATTAAAAATTTTAGAAAGTGGTTTGATTGTCGCCAAACCGGTACTTTTCGAACAAAAAGAGGCTTTTATTTCTACTCTTCCATTAAACTTAGATGAATTAAATGTTAATTATTTAATGAATTCTTCTTCTGCCGCTTCTTTTTTTCCTTTTATTTCTTCAGAACTATCAATGGAAAGGGGTATTTTATTAGGTATAAACTTGTCTGATAATTCTTTGGTTTTATTTAACAGATTTGAATTTGAAAACGCTCATTTAGTTATTTTTGCAAGATCAGGTTCTGGTAAAAGCTATACTTCAAAAATAGAAATTATGAGAAGTTTAATGATGGGTCAAGAAGTAATTGTTCTAGATCCAGAAAATGAATATCAATCAATTGCTGAAATATATGGCGGTTCTTTTATCCCTATATCTATAAATTCTGATCATAAAATTAACCCACTAGATTTACCGCCTGTTTTACCAGGTGAAGACTCGGCTGAAGTTTTTAAAGAGAAAATGAGCGATATAATTGGATTATTAGAAGTGATAGTAGGCGAAAAATTTGCTGCGGAAGAGTTAACAATTATTGATAGGGCTCTAACCCAAACATATGCTTCCTTTAATATTTTCCCTGATTCAGATTTTTCTCAAATAGAAATATTTCCTACTTTAGATGATTTAGAAAGGGTGCTTATGGGTATAGAGGGTGGCAAAAAAATTGCAGAAAAACTTTATCCTTATACTCAGGGCAATTATTCAGGCTTATTAAATAGACAAACAAATGTTAATCTTGAAAAAAGAATTGTTGTTTTTGGTTTTAGAGATTTAAAAGATGACCTAAGACCGATAGGTATGTATATGGTATTAAATGATTTGATGAATAAAATTAGAAGAGAAAGAAAAAAAAGAATTGTTATTATTGATGAAGCTTGGTGGGTAATGAAAAATGAATCTGGTGCAAATTTTTTATTAAATGCAGTTAAGCGCGGGAGGAAGTATCTTTTGGGAATAACAACCATAACTCAAGATGTAGAAGATTTTTTAAGCTCTCCTTATGGCAAACCCATAATTACAAACTCTGCCTTAGTTTTTTTAATGAAACAATCGCCTGCTACTATAAATTTAGTTGGCCAAGTTTTTTCTTTATCAGAGGGGGAAAAAAACTTTTTAGTTCAGGCTGAAAGGGGCAAGGGTATTTTAATAGCAGGCTATAAAAGAGTTCCACTTTATGTTTTAGCTTCTTATATAGAAGACCAGATTATACGCTCAACACCAGGCCAACTATTAGCAATTAAAGAAAGCTTAAAAGAAAGTTTAAAAAATAAAGAAAATTAGAGTAAAAAATGGAAATAATAAATCCTTCTAAATATAAAGATTTAAATATAAAAAATTTTAAAAATTTAGAGGAGATACAAGATGTTAGTTTTATAACAAGATTTTTAGTATTTGTTGCGTTATTTTTAGCAATATTTTTAGATTTACTATCTGTGATTTTAGGAGCTATAGACTTAGGAACTATAGGTATTATAGGTTGGTTATTAAGGTCTATTTTTATATTTATAAAAGCAGTTTTTTTTGCTCTTTTTTGGTATTTAAGTAATGTTTATAATTATGAAGGCGGATTAGAATCTTTTCATCAAAATGTTTTGCGTCTTAAAAGATATTCAAAATATTTAATATATACTCTAAGAACATTAATAGGATTTAGCGCTCTTTCAAGTTTAATTCCCATAATAGGCACAATTATTGATGTTTTGCCCATTGAAACCTTAAGCGTTATTTTAGCTTTTTTTGTATGGCCATATCTATCTAAAATAATTCTAAAAGAAAAAGGAAATATGAATATAGAAATTAAAAGCTTTCTTTCTCTTGAAATATTTAAAAATAGACTTCTAAAACAAAAAAATGAATAAAACATATTTAAATATTATTTTTTTTATCTTTTTATCTTTAATGCTTTTTTTTATTTTAAAATTTTCTTTTGCTCAAGATGTTAAAATAGAAGATTATTTATTTTTTTCTTTTAGAAACTTAAGAGATGGTGTAGCTATTGGAATTGAGGGCTATATAATAGCAAATGGAGTTAAATATCAGGCTTCAAAACTGTCTTATAGGTGGAAAATAAATTTGGGTGACAATTATGAAACGATTGAAACATTTAAGCCTTTTTTGGTATACCCTGTAAGTGATAACTTTTCAGGACTTGTTACTATTTATATACCTCAACTTGATTATTCCTTTGAAAAATATATTTATTATATTAATAAAAACCTGCCCTCTGTAAGTATTTTAGAATACGATCAAAAAAGAGGTGTTGTTTTGCCAATTACAAAAAAGAGCAAACCATCTTTTTTGTATCCCTTAGTTCAAAATTTTTCTTCGAATAGATTGTCATATATTTGGACTATAAACAATAATCAATATTACAATAGTCCAATTTTAGACATAAGTAATTTAAAAAGCGGCGTTTTTAATGTCAAGATTAATATCATAAATTTAGAAAAAGAATCAGAGGCTGCCAAAGACGAAATTAATATTGAATTATGATAGGAGAATTTTTAAATAACTATTGTTTTGATGGTTCTATCAAAAATTGTCTTCAAGGAATATATAATCTTAGCATTGCATTAGCTGTTGTAATTGCTTTTATCTTTTTTATTTTAGGAGCATTTAAAAATCTTGTCTCAAATATCCCTGATATAAAACTAGAAGGGAAAAGACAGATGGTTAATGCTTTGTTTGGTTTATTTGTCATATTTATTTCGGGTATTATCCTTTACTGGATTAACCCTTTTATATTTAATCCAATTTTAATCATATATAAAGTTAGTCAATATACAGTACCAAGCATAATAACAACAGAAACAAAAAGTTATAATGTTAGAGGAACTACTTATAATATAGAGATTGCTAAATTAAAAAACGAAGAAGAAATAGATGGATTAACAGAGTGTCAAGGTGGGCAATATAAAGTTAGAATGACAACATATTATATACCCATTTATGAGGAAGAAGGAAATACACATTCATTTTTAAGTAATGTCACTCTTCAAGGTACAGGTATAATTAAATTAAATGATAAACTTTTAAAAATAAATTACACCAAAACTAAAGAAATTTTAAATAACTTAAAAGGTAGATATGCTCTAGCACAATGCAAAAATAAATGGGCATGGTCTTGGATAGGATATCAAAGAGGAGAAACTGCTGGTTGTGATAATAATTCTACTAAAAATACATCTCAAAAACACTCTATAAAAGAGATAAGATATAATGAAAATCAAGCCTTATCGCTTATACAAGAAAATGCTAGAAATTATTATCTTCCTAAATATTTAATACCCCTAAGAACTGTAGCCCATAATCCAGGTGAAAAAAAATTTAAAAGATATGATATTATAAAAGTATTATCATGCGAAAACTTCCCTAATTGCGGTTTAAAAAATAGAAATTTAATTGTAACAGATGTGGGCGGAGGAAGAGCAGAAAATGCAGATGCTTGGTTAGATTTGTTTGCTGGTATTGGCAAAACAGATTTAAATATGGCTAAAAGATCAAAAAGTAACTATGTAATAGTTTGTAAGGTCGGACAAACAAATCAAAATGCTTTTAGATAATATGGTGAAATTTAATAAAATTGCCATTTTACCAGAAGAAATAGAAGAAGGTGATATTTATTTTAATGAAAATGTTTATCAATATAAATATCTTTTTATCTTTTTATCAAAAGAAAATGGTAGTATCTTTTTAGACAAATATTTATATGGTGATAACAACTTTAAAGAAACTATTATTAGAGATAATAATGGTGAATATAAAATCGAAATATTTTCAATAAAAAATGATCTTTTAGAAAAATTTAATTTTCATCTTTCAAATAATAATTTTTATGAAGTAATAGTTGTACCAAATTATTTAAACATTGGCAAGATAAATCTTTACCGAAACGAGATAATAATTGACCATCTCTCTGATCCGGATTTAATTAATTTTTGTAATGAAAATGGTATATGCGAAGAAGGAGAAAAAAATATATGTATAATAGATTGCCCTCAAAATGCTAATAATCCTAACTATCCTCTATATGAAGCTGCAATAGAAAAGTTAGGTGATTTAAATAAACAAAAAGAGGCACTAACGATGATTGAAAAAGAAGAAAATTTTTCTAAACCGCCTGAAATTCCTAAAGATTATTTTTATAATTTATTAATCTTTACTGTTTTTGGCATCTCATTAATTTTGTTAATATTTTTTATAATAATAAAAAAATTTAAAAAAATAAATGGCTAGAAAAATTAAAATAATATTTTTTATTTTAGCTTTAATAGTTTTTATATCTTTATTATTTTTTTTAATAAATGTTATTTTATTACCAAGACAAGAAAGATCTAGGGTCGAAATATTAGAAGAAAAACCACTTTTAGATTTTAAAGAAGAGGGGAAAATAGAAGCACCAATAACTACTGCCACTACGCCCCTAGAAGAAGGTACCTTAACAGAACCAATTAAAGACCTAGAGGAAATTAAAAAGCCTACTTTATTGTTTGATTTCCCTTTATTATTTTCTAAAATAAGATATCCCTTAATTTATGCTTATGAGCCAGAATCTAAAACTATAAGAGCTTATAATCTTCAAGAAAAAACCTTTAAAGAAATATATAATGTTGAAAATTTAAGACTTTTAGAAATTTCTGAAAATGAATTTTTTTTTATAGGAAAATCTAATGACAGGGTGTTTCTTTTAGATATACTTCAAGATAAAAAATATGATATGCCGAATTATGTTAAAAAAGGTTTTTTTGTTAAAGATAGGCCTTATTTTATTGTTTCTCCCAACCAATCTCCTCCTTATATAGCTACCTTTGATAATTCTTTAATTAAAATTTTAGATATATATATCCTTGATCCAGAAATTGATTTTTTAAGCAATGGTTTTTTAATACTATCTAGCTTAAGATCTGCCTTAGCTTCTAATTTATATTTAAAAAATGAAAATGATATCAATTTAATTTTAAAAGACAAAAGAAACCTAAGCTTGATTACCAATAAAAATAATCTCTATTTTGTCTCTTTTGAAGAAAATGGTGAGTGGAAAAGTCTTTTAATTGATAAAGATGGCTCTATAAAAGTTGAATTCAATTTTGGTACCTTAAAAGAGAAATGTACTTTTGAAGAAAATTTAGTTTGTGGAGTACCTAAAAACCAAAATCCTGGTTTAGTTTCAGGATGGTATTTATTAAAAAATTCTTTTGATGATAATATTATCATCTATAATCCTAAAGAAAATAAAATGGAAACAATTAAAATTGATAATGGTTTTGATATTTTAAATCCATCAATTACTCCTTTGGGCATCATTTTTACTAACAGAAACAACAGTAAACTTTATTTTATACCAACCAAAAATTTTTCTCTCTAATAAAGTTAAAATGATGCTAATTAAAAGGTACAAAAGTAAGCCTGACGATAAAACAAAAAAAATAGGAGATATAGCTATAATTAAAATAAGTGATATTTTTTTATTTTCATTATTAGAAAAATAAAGATAAATAAATTGTAAAAATAAAACAAATAAAGCAAAAAAAATATTAGGCTTTTGAAGATCAATTGCTGTTAGAAAAAAACTATTGTAATATTTTAGAAAATTATTTATAGCTAAAAAGGCTGCTATAAAAAAAGGAAGAAAAATTAATTGAAGAAAGAAAATTTTGAAGGGGTTAAAATTTTCTTTTTTGTATATTTCAGAAATAATTTTAGTTTTTTTAGTTATATCTTTAATATTTTTTGTTTCCTCTAATATTAGTTTATTAATTTTTTTTGTCTTTTCTTCTTCTAAATAAAGATAGTAGCTAAGGGGTAGTAAAAAAAATTTTAAACCTAAGGTAAATAAAAGTATAGAAACGCCAGCGTCAAATACTAAATTATAAATTTTATCCAAGAAAAAAATTAAGGGATTTAAAAAATAAATGTTAAAAAACTCCTTCATTAGATTTTAATATTAAAATTTAAATTTATTTAACAAATAAATTAATTTATCTTCTATCTCTTTAAGTTTAAAATTTTTTATATTACTTAAAACAATAATTAAATAATAACCAGGTGAAATTTTTTCTATATTTAATCTTATTACTTCATAAATTTTTCTTTTTATTCTGTTACGACAAACAGCTAATTTAGAAACTTTTTCAGGAACGCTAACACAAAATCTTTTTTCGTTATTTTTTATTTTATAAATTAAGAAATAATTATTTTTTAATTTTGTTCCTTCTTTAAAAAATAATTCAAAATTAAAATTTTTAAATCTTAAGTTTTTAGACAACATAAAATTATATTCTTTTTCTACCCTTTCTTCGTCTTCTTAAAATTATTTTTCTGCCTGATTTAGTTTTACTCCTAGATAAAAAACCGACTTTTCTCTTTTTTTTTCTTTCAATATTTTTTTTTATTTTTACCATTTTTTAAAAGTCTTGTCTTAGTTCAAAATTTAAATTATAATTATGTTTAATTATAACAAAAATTTATTATAAAAATATATGACAGATTTAAATTTAAAAGAAAAGTGGGAGAAAGTTTTATATAATTTAGAAAGAAAATTGTCTAAGCCAACGCTTAAAACTTGGTTTAATAATGTTGAACCTGAAATGTTTTTTAATGGAATTTTAAAACTAAAAGTTCCTAATAAATTAGTTAAAAATTGGTTAGAAAATAAGTTTCATATAATTTTATTAAAAACAATAAAAGAAATTTTACCAGAAACTAAAAATATAGAATATATCATTCAAGAAAGCATAGTTAGAAAAAAAACTATTATTAGAAGAACTGCTTTTAAACAAAAATTAACTATTTTCGAGGTTAGTCCTTCAACAAATTTAAACCCAAAATATAGATTTGAAAATTTTGTTGTAGGAAGTAATAATGAATTAGCCTTTGCAGCTGCTCAGGGTGTCGTAAATTCTCCTGGTGAAAAATTTAATCCTTTATTTATATACGGGGGCGTTGGTTTAGGTAAAACACATTTATTACAAGCTATAGGCAATGAAATTATAAGAAAATATGGGTTAAATAAAAAAGTAAGATACAGCACCACAGAACAATTTACTAATGAACTTATAAATACTTTAAAAAATCAAAATATTGATGAGTTTAGACAAAAATTTAGAGAGGTAGATGTTTTAATTTTAGATGACGTTCATTTTTTATCTGGCAAAAACAAATCGCAAGAAGAACTTTTTCATACTTTTAATGAATTATATAATAATAAAAAACAAATAGTTTTCTCATCTGATAGGCCTCCTAAAATGATTCAAGATATAGAAGAAAGATTAAAATCAAGATTTGAAGGTGGTTTAGTTATTGACATAACCCCTCCAGATTTTGAAACAAGACTAGCTATTTTAAAAGTCAAAAATCAGGAAAAAAGTTATTATTTAAATGATGAAATTCTTGAAATAATAGCAGATAAAATAACAAAAAATATAAGAGAACTAGAGGGTGCTTTAAATTTTGTGGCTTTTAAATTAAGTAGATTAAATAATTATAATAAAGAAAAGTTAGAAGAAATAATAAAAGAATATTTAAAAGAAAATTTAAAGAAAATATCTTATAAAAAAATAATAAAAACTGTTGCTGATTTTTATAATTTTAAAGAAGAAGATTTAATTAAAAAACTAAGAAAAAAAGAAATCATTAAACCGAGGCAGGTTTTAATATACCTTTTAAGAGAAATAGGTAAATTTTCTTATACTACCATTGGTGAAATTTTAAATAAAAGAGATCATACTACTATTTTATATTCTTATGAAAAAATAGAAAAAGAGATTAAAGAAGATTTTAATTTTTATCAAGAAATTGAATTATTAAAAAACAAAATTTTAAATGATTAATTTTATTAACAATTAATTAACAAGTTATCAAAATATTAATTAATTTAAAAAGTTAATTTATTGCATTAAAAATTTTCATAAATTAACATTTTAACCTTTTTTATTAGTATGAATATATATTTATTAAAAAATTCAATTATAGATAAGTTATTAGTAATAAGTAGATTGTTACCTAAAAAGGCTGATCTAAATATTTTAAATTTTTTTAAAATAGAAACCAATGAAAATAAAATTTATATCTATTCTACAGATTTAGAATTAACTTATAAAGCAAGTATATCTGCAAAAGTTTTAGAAAAAGGCGAATTTTTAATACCAGCAAAACAATTTTCTGAAATAATCAATAATTTTTATGAAGAAGAAATACAATTAGAATCAAATGGTGATAATTTGTTAATCAAAGGAGAAAATACCTTTTGTAGTTTAGTTGGTATTTTAAAGGAAGAATACCCAATTATACCAGAATATAGTAAAGATAAATTTTTAGAAATAGATTCAATTTTATTTGAAAATTTCGTAAATAAATTAATAATAAATACTAAAACTGCTAATGTAATAAAACCAGAATTTGCCGGGGTTTATTTTTATTTAGATAATAATAATTTATATTTGGTAAGCACAGATACAATAAGACTTTCAGAAGTTAAGCTAAAAAAAGATATTGTTTTAACTAATATAAATAATGAAATAAAAATTTTAATACCTTCAAGAATTTTAGAAGAATATTTAAAAATAAGAAAAAAGCCAATTAAAACTAAAATTTATATTGAAGAGCATCAAATAACTATAGATTTAGACGATCAAGTTTTAATTTCCAAGTTATTAACATTAAATTACCCTGATTATAAACAAGTTATTCCCAAAGATTTTAATTTGGAAATTCAATTAGATAAAAACGAAGTTTTAAAAATATTAAAACTTAATAGTGTTTTTGTAAATAAAAATAAGGAAATTAAATTAAGTTTTGATTTTAATAAACAAGAAATAGAATTTTATACCTTTAACGAATTTTTTGGTGAAAATAAAAACAGATTGAAGTTTGAGATTATCAAAAATGAGATAAATGAAAACTTTGAACTTTCTTTTAATTTAGATTTTTTATTAGATGGTTTTAAAATAATAGATAGTGATAAAATATTTGTAGGCATAAATATGCCTTCAGATATTAATATTACCCCCATATTAATAAAATCTATATTAGAAGATGATTTTATTTATATTTTAGTACCACTTTAATGGAAAAAATTATATTAAATAAAAGCCTAATCTTAATTTTAGCTCAAGAAATAAAAAATAAATTCTCTTATATAAATGATTTAAAAATAAAATTATCAGATAATAAAATTTTTATCATAACTGAAAAGGAATTGGATCTTTATATTAAAAAAGAACTTGAATTAATTATAAGGAAATATTTTAGTAATCACCAATTAAGTTTTCTGAATTTTCAGTCCACCAAATAACCCCCTCTTCCCATTTAATAAATTGAGGATCTTTATAAGGATATCTATTTATTGGACCCAAAGGGTTGTTTTTGTCGACATAAAATAAGATATCATGAATACCATAATCTGAAAACCACTCACCATTTAGCATTGGTTTATTTACTTTAAAGGTTGTAGGTTTTAAAAATCTGGTTTTAGGATAATCTTTTATTATCTGAGAAGTAAATTCATACCATATAGGAAGAGTTAATAAAGCACTCAATCCTTCTTTAATTATTTTTCCGTCAGTATTTCCTGCCCAAACTCCAATTACAAAGTTTGGTGTATAACCAATAGTCCAGGTATCTCTATAAAATTGAGTAGTACCGGTTTTAATAGCAATTTCATAATCATCTATTTTTGTTAGGGGTAAACTAGCAACAAAAAGACCTCTTCTAGCATTATAATCTTTTAAAATATCATTTACCATTCTAACAGGTTGACTGTCTACCACCTTTATTTTATTAGGTTTGTACTCAAATAAAACTTCACCTTTGTTGTTTTCAATTTTTAAAATAAGAGTAAAGTCAGTATAATAACCATCATTTGCTAAAACAGCATATGCTTTTAATAAATCTATCATTCTTACTTCAGCTGTACCTAAGGCTAATGATAATCCGTAGTGTTCATAGTTTTTAAGATTAGTGATACCCATTTTTTTAGAATTTTCAATTACTCTTTCTGGTCCAGCTAAATAAAAAACTTTAACACTTGGAATATTTAAAGATTGAGCTAGGGCAGTTCTTAGATTAACAGGCCCTCTATATTTTCTATCAAAATTTTTAGGAGCATATGGTTTTTCATAGGTTCCAAAATTAGTTGGTGTATCAAAAACAATTGTTTCTATAGGATAACCTAACTGAAACAAAGTTAAATAAGATATAGGTTTAAAAGCAGACCCAGGTTGTCTATAGCTTGTGGTTATATTAACCTGGCCCTGAATTGATTCATCAAAGAAATCTCTGGAACCAACCATAACCAACACTTCACCAGTTTTATTATCTACCATTAACAAAGCTGCATTTTTAGCACCATATTTTTTTTCGTTTTCTATTGCTTTTTTATATACAATTTCTTCTGCAATTTTTTGATAGTTATAATTAAGGGTTGAAATAACTCTTAAGCCAGCTGTTTCTAAGTTTATATTGGGATAATTTCTTTCTAAAATTTTTCTTATTTCAATAACAAAATGTGGGGCAGCTATTTTATAGTATTTTTTTTGGCTTAATAAAATTGGTTCTTTAATTGCTTTATTGTATTCTTCTTTACTAATCCATTTTAAACTTAATAATCTATTTAAAACAAAGTCTCTTCTTTCTTTTAATCTCTTTAAATTTTCTTGATAAATAGGAGTATAATAAGTAGGTGATTTAGGAATGCTCGCCAATATAGTTGCCTCATGCCATGTTAATTTTGATAAATCTTTATTAAAATAAAAATCGGCAGCAGCCTTAATTCCAATATTTCCAGCACCGTAATTTATAGTATTTAAGTATCTAGCAAGAATTTCCTCTTTAGAAAATCTTCTTTCTAGCTCTAAGGCCAATATTATTTCTTTTATTTTTCTGATAATATTTTTTTCATTTGTTAAAAATAAATTTCTTACCAATTGTTGACTAATGGTTGATCCACCATAAGTTAAACTTCCTGATTTTATATTCAATATTATTGATCTAGCAATACCCCTTAAACTTATTCCTTTATGATTAAAAAAATTATCATCTTCTGCTGCCAGGGTAGCTAAAATTACTTTTTCTGGAATATCTTTATATTCAATCGGATAATTTCTAAGACCTACTTCGTATAATAAAATTTTCCCTGTTCTATCATAAATTTGAGTACTGCTGCCTAAATTTATGTTTGAAACAATATCTAAAGATGGTAATTGCGATAAAATATAAGATGATAAAAATAAGATAATAGTAGCAAGACTCAATATGATAATTGAAAAAAATATTATTAAGTTAATTAAAATTCTTTTTATAATCTTAAACATAACTGGCTTAAAAGTTTTATATATAATATAATAAATTTTAATGGATTTAGATGATTATTTGCAAAAAGTTAGAGAAGAAGAAGAAGAAAATGTAGCCAAAAAATTAGCTGAATTAAAAGGATTGAAATATTTTAATCTTAAAATAAAACACCCTAATCCAGAAGCATTGGCTGAGATAGATAAGAATATAGCAGAAAAATTGAAAATAATAGCTATAGATAAAAAAGGAAATAATTTTACAATAGGAATTGTTGATCCTTTAAATCAAGAAGTAATAAACTTTATTAATTCCTTAAAAAACAAAGGATATAGCGTAGACCTTGGAATTATCTCTCTTTCTAGTCTTAATAAAGCTTTAGAAGACTATAAATTTGTTAAAAAAGATAAGCCTAGATATACCCAGATATTAGAGATTAATAAAGAAAAAGTAAATGAAATAATAAATATTATTAAACAGAAAGAAGATTTAGATAAAATTATTAAAGAAAATATTAGTAAAAATATATTATCTGTTTTAGATTATATTTTAGCAGGAGCAATTAAATTTGAATCTTCAGACATCCATTTAGAACCTAGCGAAGATAAAGCTTTTGTTAAACTAAGAATTGACGGCATATTATATGAAGTAACTTCATTCGATCTTAAGTTTTATAAAATTATAAAAAACAGAATCAAACTATTTTCAGGATTATTTTTAAATATTACTGAACGTCCTCAGGATGGAAGATTTTCTATTTCATTAGGAGGCAAGGTTATTGATATAAGAGTAAGCACTATACCAAGTTCTTATGATGAGACTATAGTTATGAGATTGTTAGATGTTGAAAAAGTTTTAATAAAGTTAGAAGAATTAGGGCTAGAAGATTATGAACTTAAAATAATTGATTACTACATTCATCAACCAAATGGACTGATATTAAACACAGGCCCAACTGGATCAGGTAAAACAACAACACTTTATGCTATTTTAAACAGAATTAAAAGAAAAGAAATTAAAATAATTACTATAGAAGATCCTATCGAATATAAGATAGAGGGGATAACCCAAACACAGGTAAATATAGCTGAAAATTATACTTTTGCTAGTGGTTTAAGATCTATCTTAAGACAAGATCCTGATGTTATTTTAGTTGGAGAAATTAGAGATAAAGACACGGCGGAAATAGCCATTAATGCTTCTTTAACAGGCCATTTGGTTTTATCGACACTTCACACCAATAGTTCTTTGGGGGCTATACCAAGATTGATAGATTTAGGTGTTGATAAATCACTTTTGCCTCCCTCTTTAAGATTAGTGATTGCCCAAAGGCTTGTTAGAAAAGCTTGTCAATTTTGTTATCAAGAATTTAAACCTGATAATGGCCTAAAAGATTTAATTAAAAACAATCTTAAAACAATTCCACAAGAAATATTTAATAAAATAGAATTTGAAAACATAGAGCTAATAAAAACAAGCGGATGTGAAAAATGTTTATTTACTGGATACAAAGGTAGAATTGCCATTTTTGAGCTATTAAAAATTACTCCAAATATAGAAAAAGTAATTTATAGTAATCCTACCGAAGAATCAATTTTTACCGAGGCAATAAACTCAGGCTTTGTAACGCTTCAACAAGCTGGACTTTTAAAAGCTCTAAAAAAAATTACTACTCTTGATGAGATTGAAAGAATAACAGGCAGCCTTTCAAATATTTAATTTTAATTTTTATTTAATAATTTCAATCTTTACACCACAAATTTTACCAAAATTAATAGCCTCATCTTTGCTGGGGAACCATATATCTATAAAGTTCTGATTATTATATCTGTGATTCATTCTGTCTTTAACAACAAAAATTTTATCGCCAAACAAAGTTGGTATTTTTATTTTGGTGCCAAAAGATAAAAAATTGGCAGCAACTATCCCATCTCTTACTAATTCTCCTGAGGCTGTTATCCAAGGGTCTTCATCAGTTTCATCATAACTTGAAGAATATCCAGTTATGCAAACAAATATTTCTTTTTTATTATCCTCTTTTTTTGGTGATTTTTTAATATCCCCAGTTTTTATAAATGTTTCTTCTGGAAGATAGAGCGGTTCATCAATAGCTACAGTTGGTGAAATAGTAGTATTTGTGATGTAAGCCAATATGAAAATGCTTATAAATATAAAAAAAGTTATTTTCCGCGAAATCATTTTATTTCCAAAATAAAAAACCCTAATTATAGGGTTTATATAAATATTATAAAATAGTTTTTAGAAAAATTATATTTATTGTGGATAAATATACACTATTATAAATTGAATTTAATTTTTAAAACAAAGCTTAAATTGTTGCGGGGGCAGGATTTGCACCTGCGTCTCGGGCTTATGAGACCCGCGTGGTACTACTCCACCACCCCGCGATAAATTTACCTATTTTTAATGACTTTTTAATTATAACAAAATTCATTAATGAAATTCAAACAAATTATCAATTTTTAAAAATATCTTTTTAAATATATGTTAAAATTATTATTCTTACCCCAATTTTTTTAAGTTAATTAAAATAAATAAAATTGTAAAGTTTTTAAAAAGGGGACGTAGCTCAGCCAGGATAGAGCGCCTGCCTGTCACGCAGGAGGTCGCGGGTTCAAATCCCGTCGTCCCCGCCAAATGAAAAAAATAACATATCTGGTATTATTTTTTATTTTTTTTATAATAATAATTATTCTTTTAATTATAGTTGGCAAATTTAAAAATAAAATTCAAGCTGATAAAAATAACATAAAAAGTGAAATAAATTATAATAATAAAACTAATAATGTAATGATCGAAAAAGTTAAAATAACAACAGATGATGGCGTAGAAATAATCGGTGATCTTTATTTTAATAAAGAAAGTAAATATGCTGGCATTTTAATTCATATGATGCCGGCAGACAGAAAAAGCTTTAGAGATTTAGCCCTTAAATTATTAGAAAATGGCTACTCCTCTATAGCTATAGATTTAAGAGGACATGGAGAAAGCACTAAATCAATTAGAGGAATTTTAGATTATACTAAATTTTCAAACAAAGAACACCAAGATTATATCTTTGATTTAAGAACGGCAAGTAATTTTTTAAAAGATAAAGGATTTAGAGAAAAAAATCAATTTTTAATAGGAGCCAGCATAGGTGCCAATTTATCATTGCAGTTTATTTCTCAAAAACCAGAAATAAAGGCTGCTATTTTATTATCTCCAGGAAAAAACTACAAAGATATAGAAATAGAAAAATTTTTAGACAAAAGTATTGAAAATAAAATCTTGATAGTTTTATCTAAAGAAGATATACAATCATATAATTCTTTTGATATTTTTAAAGAAAAAACCCCGTCTTCTACTATTTTAACCTACGAAGGGAAGCATCATGGAACAGATTTATTAAAAGCTTATCCAGAATTAACACTTCATATTATTAATTTTTTAAAAGAAAGGTTGTTTGATTAATGTTGATTATAATTTAAATTAGGTCGTCAATTAATAAAATAATTTTATGAACTACAAAGGTTTTAAAAATAGAAAGAATAGGGAAATGTATAAACCAGATAATGGAGAAACTTGGTTTTGTAGTAAGTGTGGAAAAGAAATTGAAAGTTTGCCATTTAAACCATACAAAGACGAAAATGGCAACTTACTTAAGCCTGTATATCATAGAGAATGCTTACCAGATAGATAATAAATTTATTTGAAATAAATTTTTTTGTCAATTCTTAAATCTATTTGGTTATATTTCCCATTATAATTTTCAATAAAGTAATCTAATTTTTTAATTTGGTTTTTAATATCTTTATTGGGATCTAATATAAATTTGAATTGTTTTGTTTGAATTACCAAATCATAATTAGAGAGTATTTCTATTTGTTTTAAAAAATAAGATTTATTATGAGAATACTCAAAAACTAAAGCCAACGAATTTGTAAGTTTTGGATTAAGAATAGTTTTTTCTTTGATTGGTAAAAAAGATCTTATTTTTAATAAAGAATTTTTCATTTGATCTTTGTTTGGTTTAAAAATATAACCATGCTCGCCCAAGAGATAACAATCATTAAGATAACATATTTTAGCTACAGGATTTTCATAAATAGGTTTGATATTAATAATCATATTTTTAATATCATAATATGTTCTTATTTTTATTATATTCTTTTCTTTTTCTAATAGTTCTTTTGTGATTAGGTGATTAAATATTAAAAATTTTCCTAAAAAAACATTTTTTTTATATAAATTGTTATTTATATAGATATCAAATTTTATAAAAAAAAATATAATAAAACAAAACAGAACCAACAGTATAAAAAAAATTTTTTTTAAGTTTATGTCAAAAATTTTTTTTAGAGACTTTTTATTTTTTTTTCGCATTAATTTATAATAGACTAAAATTAAATTGTTTAAAATTATTTTTTAATATTTTAATTTAATTTTTAAAATAAAGATAAAATGATAGACATTAAAGATCTAATAAAAAATCCCCAATTTTATAAAGATTCGAGCAAAAAAAAGGGTTTGAAAATAGACGACCTTATAGATAAATTAATTGAAGATAAATTAAAGATAAATTCATTATTAAAAAAAAGAGACTATATTAAACATACTTTAAATACCTATGCTAAAAAACATAAACCATCTCAAACAGAAATTGAAAATTTAAGAAATTTGAAAAAAGAATTAAAAAAATTAGAAGTAGATATTAAAGAAATTGATAATAATATTAAAAACAATATTAAAAAAATACCAAATCCACCACTAAATGATGTGCCTATTGGAGAAAAAGATAAAGATAATATTGTTATTAAAGAAAGTAATTTATATAAAAAAGAAAAAATAGACAAAGACTATCTTGATATAAGCCTTGAGAAAGGATTAATAGACACAGAAAGAGCTAGTAAAATTTCGGGAAGCAGATTTTTTTATTTTAAAAACAAATTAGTCTTTTTAGAATTCGCTTTAATTAGGATGGTTTTTGATTTATTAAGCAACAAAGAGTTTATAGATAGATTAATAAAACAAAACAACTTAAATGTTTTAAATAATTCTTTTACTCCTATTTTACCACCGATGCTTATAAGATATGGTATTTTAGAAAAATTGGGTTATATAGATGATAACAGTTTAGAATTTTTTATAATAGAAAAAGATAATTTAGTTCTGGTGGGTACTTCAGAGCATTCAATAGTTCCTTATTTTAGTGGTGAAGTTTTAGATAAAAATATTTTGCCTGTGAGATTCTTAGGATTTTCTTCTTGTTTTAGACGAGAGGCAGGTTCTTATGGAAAAGATATAAGAGGATTTATAAGAGTACACCAGTTTGATAAAATAGAAATGGTTTCTTTTACTTTACCTGAGGTCTCTTTAGATGAATTATATTTGTTGCTTAAAATTGAAGAAGAATTAGTAAGAATATTAGAAATACCTTATCGAATAGTAGAAAGATGTACAGGAGATTTGGGTCATCCAATTGCCAAAGGCTTTGATATTGAATGCTGGCTACCTTCTCAGCAAAGATATATAGAAACTCATTCTTGTTCTACTACTACAGATTATCAATCAAGAAGATTAAATATAAGATATAAAGATAAAAATAAATTAAAATTAGTCCACATTTTAAATGCCACTGGATTAGCCATGCCAAGAATTATAGCTTGTTTAATAGAAAATCATTATGAAAATGGTTTTATTAAATTACCAAAACTTTTAACTAAATATACTCATTTTGATTATTTTTAGATTTTAATTATAATTATTAAAATTATTAAAATATTAAAACATATCATCAAAATAATATTTTTTAAATTACTCGCCCCGATAGCTCAGCTGGTAGAGCAACTGCCTTTTAAGCAGGAGGTCGGGGGTTCGAATCCCTCTCGGGGCAAAAAATGTCATCTTTTAAAATTTTAGAAAAGCAAAAAAGAACAGATCTTCCAGAAATAAAGCCGGGAATGATTATCAGAGTATGGGAAAAAATTGATAATAAAAATCCAGAAAAAATTTCTCCATTTGAAGGAATTGTAATTTCAATTAAAAATAAAAATAGTATTAATAAAACTTTTACAGTAAGGGGTAATATAAATAATTATTATGTAGAAAAAACTTATTTTTATCACTCGCCTGTTATTGCCAAAATAGAAATAATTTCTATTGGTAAAATAAGAAGAGCAAAACTTTATTTTATTAGAAATATATCAGAACATAAACTAAGAAAAAAATTAAAATTTAAATAATTTTTTAATTAAAAAACTTTTATGCGTCTCTTAAAATTATTTTTTTATTTATTATTTTTATTTTTAATAAATACTAACTCTCATATTTACGCTCAAATAATTATTTCTGAAATTATGTATAACAATAAGGGGGAAGATAATAATGAATGGATAGAATTAATAAATTTAGGGCACCCCATAGAATTTTATGGAGGAAAAGAAGGATGGCGCCTATCTATTAATAATAAAAATCATATTTTTAAAATAGATAAATTTTTCTGGAACACAAATGAAGTTATTGTAATAACAAAAAATAAAGAAGCTTTTAATTCTAAATACCCTGGCATTAATAAAAGAATAATATACTCATCATTTAATTTACCAAATAAGGGTGGATTAATAAAAATATTAGATAAAGATAAAAATATTTTAACTTCATTAAAATATTCAAGCAATATAGGAGGAAATGGTAATGGATATAGTTTAATATTTGATGATAATAAATTAAGACAAGGAAATTTTTTAGATGGTACTCCAGGAATTTATCCAGAGCCCCCAATATTAAATTCAAACAACAATAATATTAACACTAATAATAGTGAACTAAAAAACAATGATAAAAAGAAGTCTAATGAAAAATATATAGAAAATGATAAAAATAAAAATGAAGATGATTTAAGTTCTGAAAAACTTTTAAGTTTTATTTTTGATAGGTTACAAAATACAAAAATAGAGCCTGAAATAAGCTCAAATTATAAAAAGCTGGGAAAAACCGAAACAATTGATAATTATCAACAAGCTAAATATCTAATAATTAACGAATTTTTGCCAAATAATAAAGGAAAAGACACAAATGAATTTGTAGAAATTTTAAATTTAGGCGATGAAGAAATTGATTTTGACAAAACTCCCATTTTTTTAAAAATAGGCAACAAAAAAATAAAATTATCTGGCAAAATAAAACCAAAAGAATTTTTAGTAATTAAAAATTCTAATTATAAATTTAATATCAGAAACAATTCTGAAGAATTATCGCTTATAGACAATAACAATAAAGAAATTTTTTATATAAAATATTCAGGCAAATCTCCCCAAGATCTAAGTTTTTCAAGAAAAAATAATAAAGAATGGCATTGGACTAAACCAACCCCAGGTGAAGAAAATATTTTTTTAGATAATAATAATCAACATAAAATAAATTACGAAAATAATTATAAAGGTAAATATCTATTTAAAGGCAATGTTGAAGAAAAACAAAACCAGGGTAAAAAATTTTTATATACAAATATATTTAAATCTAATGATTTTCTAGCAATAATTTCTATTTTTTTTATAGCAGTAATTATATCTTTTATTCTCTCTAGATTAAGCCTTAATAAAGAATAAAAAATAAAATTAAAAATTTATTTTTTATTTTTAAATAATATATCTAAATCAGATCTTGGTATTGGTTTATTTTTGATAAATATTTTTTCTAATTTTTGTCCATCTAAATTTTTTACAAAATCTTCTAATATATTTAAGTTCAACTTTAATCCCCAAATACCTTCTTCTATAAGGCCTATATTTATAAGGTATTTAATTAATGACTTTTTTATTTTTAATAAATCGCTTCCCTCAAATTCTTTGTATATAAAGTATAAACCGCTTAAAATATAAGCATTATAAATATTTTCTTTTATTTCTTTATCTAAAATATCTATAAGGTTGAAAAATTTAATTTTTAAAGAAAAAATATCTTTTTCCTCATTTATCAAGCTATCTAAAATTAACAAAATAGAAATAACACCACTCGAAAGATTTTTTTCTGTTATAGAAGAATTATCAAAATGTTTTACAATTTCATAATTATTTTTTATAAAATCTAAATATCTTTCTACATCTTTACTTTCTAATTGTTTAAAAACATTTAAATTATACTCACCTACAGTTATGTTTGTTTTAATATTAATTTCTTTTAATTTATTTAATAAACTACTGGCCATTTTTAAGATAATTTTTTAAATTATAAAATTTTAAAACCCCCTCTTTTGGAGGGGGTTTTTTAAAAACTTTACAAATTTTTACAAAAAATCAAAAACCCCCTCCAGAGGTATTAATTTTTTGTTGATTTGCCTTATTATAATAATAAAAATTTGATTTTAACATTATAATCATAATTTTAAGAAAAATTTAAAATAAAGTCAACAATTTTTGCCAAGGCAAATCTAAATGTCTTTATCCACAAATTTTTTCTAAAGCTAATTAATTATAAATTATAATAAAATAAATTATAATAAATTATAAATTTATTAATATATTAAAAAATTTATTTTTAAATAACAAAAAGTTCTCTCTCATAATAAAGTAGAGAGAAACATTATTAAAAATATAAAATGCCACTAGGAGCAAACATAAATCCACAATCCTTATCAGTCGATCAATTAACCCTTTTTTATATTAACAATTTTTTTCTCTCAGTTTTAGATTTTTTTCCAAGATTAATATTATTTTTAGTCTTTATTATTTTAGGTTATTTAATAGGTTGGGTTATTTCCTTTTTAATAAGCAGCTTGGTAAATAAAATAAATTTAAACAAATATTTAGCTGATGTAGGCCTAGCCAAATTTTTGGAAAAAGCAAATATCGAATTAAGGGCTGATAAATTCTTAGGCAAGCTTTTCTTTTTTATAGTATTTATAGTTTTTCTTTTACCAGCATTTGATATTTTAGGTTTACCGGTTTTTAGCCAGTTATTAAATGAGGTTTTAAGATTTTTACCTAAGGCAATTGTAAGTGGTATCATTTTTGTTTTTGCATTAGTTGTGGCAGATTTTCTAAGAAAAACAGTTTATGCGTTTCTTAGAGGATTAGAAGTAAAAGGAGCTCATACCGGATCAAATGTAATTTATTATTCAGTTATAATATTTGGTTTAATATTAGCATTAAGTAATTTAGGGGTAGCTTCTGAAATTTTTAATATATTAGTAATGGGTATTGTGCTTTCAATAGCATTAGCATTTGGTTTATCGTTTGGTTTAGGTGGTCAGGAAATTGCTAGACAATTTTTGGAAAATATTAAAGAAAAGTTAGATTAAGTTTTTATTATAAATATTGACTTATACTAAAAAATTAATATAATATTTATATAAAATAGAGTTATTTTTGAAGGCAGATATTAGCATCTGACTATAATTATTTTTAATATAAATTTCAAAAATGATGTTTTTATCGTTCTCTTAAAATATAATTTATTTAAGATAAAGAGAATGAATGTAATTTTTTGTGCTTCAAGAAAAAGTCTTTTTAAGGGCTAATAGTGGATGCCTAGGGATCCAAGAGCGATGAAGGACGTGCCAAGACTGCGATAAGCCCGGTGGAGGTGTCGAGGAACCGTTGAGGCCGGGATCTCCGAATGGGGTAACCTACTGATAGGTAACTATCAGTATCTTGTCCTTAAGGACAAGAAGCGTACCCGGGGAAGTGAAACATCTCAGTACCCGGAGGAAAAGATACCAATAGGTATTCCCTAAGTAGCGGCGAGCGAAAGGGGAAAAGCCCAAACCACAAAATTTAATTTTGTGGGGTTAAAGGAAAAATTCTTTAAACTCTATTTTAATATTTTATAAGACTTTTTAAAGGGTCTTATAAAATATTCTTATAGAGTTTGTGAAGTTATAAAAGAAATCCTTAGTCGAAAATTCCTGGAATGGATTGCCATAGAGGGTGATAGCCCCGTAGACGAAAAGGATTTCTCTTCACTGAATTTTTCCTGAGTAGCCCGATGGCAGAAATCATTGGGTGAAGTTAGCGGTATTACCCGCTAAGGCTAAATATCTTGGGTCTCCGATAGTGAACAAGTACCGTGAGGGAAAGGTGAAAAGCAGGTCGGCGAGACCGGTGAAATAGATCCTGAAACTATTAGCCCACAACGAACTGGAGTCTGATAAAATTTTTATTATCAGATGACAGTGTGCCTATTGAAGAATGAGCCGGCGACTTTAAGTCCTCTGCTTGGTTAAGGCCATTTAAGGCTGAAGCCGTAGGGAAACCAAGTTTTAAAGAGGCGAACTTAAGGTAGAGGGCTTAAGACCCGAAGCCAAGCGATCTTACCATGGCCAGGATGAACTCTATCGAAAGATAGAGGGAGGTCCGAACCCGTTGGTTAGGCAAAACCATGGGATGAGCTGTGGTAAGCAGTGAAAAGCTAATCGCGCTTGGGAATAGCTGGTTCTTCCCGAAATAGCTTTAGGGCTAGCGAAAGATAATACTTTCTGGGAGGTAGAGCACTGTTTAATTAGTGAAGGGTTTTTACCCAACTAATTATTCAACCTCCGAATTCCCAGAAAAAGGTTTCTTTCAGTTAGTCTATGGGGGATAAGCTCCATAGACAAGAGGGGAACAACCCAGATTATTAGCTAAGGTCTCAAAATGTAAGCTAAGTGGAGAATGCAGTCTACTTCCATAAACAGTTGGGATGTTGGCTTAGAAGCAGCCATCATTTAAAGAGTGCGTAACAGCTCACCAACAGAGGAAGTAGGCGCAGAAAATTTAAGAGGCTAAGCTTACTACCGAAGCTATAATTCCTTAATAAAAAAATAAAATTATTAAGGAAGGTAGGGAAGCATTCCTTATGCGTTGAAGAAATACAGAAATGTATTTTGGAGCATAAGGAAGAGAGAATGCCGGCAGGAGTAACCGCAATCTCTATTAAAAATAGAGACGTCGTAAGGGTAAGGGTTTCTTGGCAATGGAAATCAACCAAGAGTTAGGCGAGACCTAAGAAAAACCCCAAAGGGTTATTCGATGGAAAAGTGGTTTAATATTACCACCCCACTGCAAGTTTCCGATGGAGTGACGAAGGAAATAAGGTTTCAAGTCTTTATGGTTTGGGCTTTGCTTTTTAGAGAATCTGTTCGTTAAATGCGAACAGTGGGATCAAATCCAATTCTCGATAAAAGCAGAAGATATAGCTTCGGCTATATCAACGAAACCGAAGAGCCTTCCAAGAAAAACTTCTAGGGTTAAGCTTGCAGTGCTCGTACCGGAAAACCGAAACAGGTACCCGAGGCGAGTAGCCTAAGACGAACGAGTAAGGCTCCCTCAAGGAACTCGGCAAAAAAGCGGGCGTAACTTCGGGAGAAGCCCTGCCTGTTACGTTTTTAAAAAACGTAATTCAGGCCGCAGCGAAAGTTTCTCTGGCAACTGTTTATCAAAAACACAGCTCCCTGCTTAACTGGTAACAGGATGTATAGGGGGCGACGCCTGACCGATGCCGGAAGGTTAAGAAATTGGAGTTAGTTTTTAGATAAATAATCTAAAAACTAGCTCGCAGTTTTAAGCCCCGGTCAATGTCGGCGGTAACCCTGACCGTCCAAAGGTAGCGCAATTCCTTTCCGGGTGAGTTCCGGAGCGCATGAAAGGCGTAATGACTGGAGAACTGTCTTGAGGGAGTGCTCGGTGAAACTGCGATCCCCGTGAAGACGCGGGGTAGTGGCGACGGGACGGAAAGACCCCGGGAGCTTTACTGTAGCTAGTCATTGATTAATATTTTTGGGTGCACAGCGTAGCGGTGAGGCTATGAAACCTTTTCTCCGGGAAAGGTGGAGCCGCCAATGAAACAGCCGCCACTTAAAAATATTAATCTCAATCTAATTTAGAAAATTAGAGACAGTGACTGGCGGACAGTTTTTCTGGGGCAGAATCCTCCGAAAGAGTATTGGAGGAGTTTAAAGGTTAGCTTTTTTTGGATGGAAACCAAAAATAAAGTGCAAGGGCATAAGCTAGCTTTACTGCAAGACTCACAAGTCGAGCAGTTGCGAAAGCAGAACCTAGTGACCCGACGGTTCTTTGTAAGAAGGCCGGAGACACCGGATAAAAGTTACCCCGGGGATAACAGGCTGGTGTGGCCCGAGAGTTCATATCGACGGCCACGCTCGGCACCTCGATGTCGGCTCACCCTAGCGCGGGGCTGAAGAAGGTCCCAAGCGTTGGGCTGTTCGCCCATTAAAAGGGTACGCGAGCTGGGTTCAGACCGTCGTGAGACAGGTCGGTCCATATCTGTCGTCACCGCAGAGCTTTGAGGGAGGTTGATCCTAGTACGAGAGGACCGGATCAAGGAAGTCAATGGTCTATGGGTTGTCTTGCCAGAGGCATAGCCCAGTAGCCAAACTTCTTTTGGATAAACGCTGAAAGCATCTAAGCGTGAAGCCATTCCCAAGATAAGAGCTCAATTACCCTCCTGAAAGACCATCAGGTTGATAGGTCCCATCTGGAAGCCAAGTAATTGGTTAAGGAGAGGGATACTAATGTGGTAAATATCTTTTTCTTGGAGCACAAAAAATTACATTTTTATTAATTTTTCATTTTAATATATTTGTCTATTTTAAATTTATATTAATTCAATTTAGATTAATTTTTTATATTATCTATTCCAAAATCATAGATAGCTTATTAAATTTTTATTTATATAATTCTTTTTTAATATAATTTTAAGATTTTTAAATAATTAAACTATTAACTTAAATATTAACAAACCAAGTTAATTAAAATGGCAGGACATTCTCATTGGGCACAAGTTAAACATAAAAAAGCTATTGTTGATAAAAAGAAGAGCCAATTGGTTGCAAAACTAGTAAATAATATAATTGTAGCCGGAAGAGAAAATCCAAACCCAGAAACCAACATAGCCCTTAGATCTGCCATTGAAAGAGCCAAAGAAAATGGTGTTTCTTCTGAAGTAATAGAAAGAAATTTAAAAAAACTTCAAAATAAAGAATTTGATAATTTAGAAAAATTAATAATAGCAGCTATTTTTAATGAACAGATAACAATTTTAATAGAAGCTTTTTCGGCCAATAAAAATAAAACTATTTCAGAAATTAAACATATTCTTTCTAAGAACCAAGCTAAATTTATAGAAGGAAATTCAGTGAATTGGTTGTTTGAAGAAAAATATTGTTTAAAAATATCAAAAGATAATATTAATTTCGAAGAAATTTTTAAACAAATTGTTGATTTTATTGATGACTTTAAAGAAGAGGAACATTTTATAATTTTATATTCAAAACAAGAAAATTATCATACCATTATTGATGTTTTAAGAAATAATAAAATTAACATAATATCCACACAAATAAAATTTATTCCTAAAAATTATGTTATTATAAAAGATAAAGAGATACAAAAAAATTTAGAAGAATTAATTAATGAGTTATTAAATCATAAAGATGTTTATGAAGTATATACTAATTTAAGATAAAATTAAAATTTTTAATAGGGTCGAAATAATTATGAAAATAAATTTTTTATAAAAAATGAAAAAATATATTTTACTTGCCGATGAGGAATTAGAAGAAGAAATGGATGAGGAAAGTTTTGGAGATGATGAATGGAATGAGGAAGAAGAAGCAGATAATGAAGAATTTAACCTTGATGAAGATTTGGAAGAAGATTTAGAAGAAAATGAAGGAGAACTAGTAGAGTAAAGATAAATTTTTTAATTTTTTGCTTTTTAAATAACGAGGGGTATTTTATAAACCCCTCGTTATTTTTTGGTTTATAAAAATAAACTAAAATAAATTAATGAGACAATATTAAAAACATTAATAAAATATTTATACAAAAAATGATTATTAATTCTTTAAAGGATTTTTCGTTGTTTATCAAAGGTTTATCTAAAAATATTAAAGATTATTTAAAAAATAATAAACATCTTGTAATGTTGTTAAAGGGACCCCTAGGTTCAGGAAAAACTACTTTTGTTAAATTTTTGGCCAAAAATCTTGGCATTAAAGAAATAGTTAACAGTCCCACATTTATAATTTGGCAAATTTATCAATTTAAAATAGATAAAGAAAATTTCATTTTAAATCATATAGATTTATATAGAATTAAATTAAAAGATATTTTAAAATTGTCTTTATATAAGCAATTAAATAAAAAAGGGCATCTATTTGTAATAGAGTGGGGTGAAAAAATAAAAAAATATCTAAATAAAAAAAACATTCATTATATTGAGATAGAGATAAAATATAAAAAAAATTCAAAAAGAGATATTCATATTAAATGGATAAAATAGTTATCTTAGATACAAATTCTTTAATTTATAGATTTTATCATGCTCTACCTTATTTTAAATCCAAAAGCGGATTGCCTACTAATGGTTTATATGGGCTAGCTAATGTAGTTTTAAAAATTATAAAAGAAGAAAAGCCAGATTATTTTATTGCTTGTTTTGATACACCCCTAAAAAATATAAGAAAAGAAATAAGTGTTGAATATAAATCAAAAAGGAAAATTACACCTGATGATTTAAAGATACAAATAAGTTTGTCAAAAAAAATGTTATTTAAAATGGGAATTGAAGTTATAGAAAAAATTGGTTATGAGGCTGATGATTTGATAGGAACTATAGTTAATAAATTTCCAGATAAGTTAAAAATAATATATTCAGGAGATTTAGATTTATTACAAATTTTAGATGAAAACACTATTTTAAAGTTTTTAAAAAAAGGTATCAGTGAAGTGGAAATTTATGACAAAGAAAAAGTTATCTTAAAATTTGGTATTGAACCAAGCAAATTATCAGATTTTAAAGCTTTGGTAGGCGATCATTCAGATAACATAATAGGAATTAAAGGAATTGGTCAAAAAACTGCTATTGAATTTTTAAAAAGGTTCGGTAATTTGGAAAATATTATATATTTAGCAGAAAAAAACATTATTCCCAAGCCACTAAGAGAAAAAATTTTAGAGAAAAAAAATGATTTGATATTAAATAAAAATTTAGCCACAATTATTAATGATTTGGATATTAATATAAGTTTATCAAAATATAATTTTGAGAATAATTTACAAAACACAATTTTATTTTTTGAAGAGTTAAATTTTCAATCTATTATTAAAAGACTTCAAAATATCAAAGCTTCACCAACCACTATTTCTTATAATAAAAATCATAATGATAAATCTTTTTTGGAAAACATAATAACAAAAGAAGGTGAAAAAATTTATTTTTTTATTAACGAAGAAAAAATTTTTGTTTATGATGAAGAAAATATTTATAAATTAGATTTAAATAGAGAAAATCTTATTAAAATATTAAAATTCAATAAATTTATAATTTATGATTTAAAAACCTTAAGTAAATTTTACTATTTTTATAACAAGAAAATATTAGATTTTGATAAAAATTTTTTTGATATCAAGATAGCGTTTTGGTTAACCAATAATGTTCCCAAACCTTCTATAGATAAATTAATTAATTTTTACAATCTTTCTTACAATGATTTTCAAGATAAAAATAAACTACTGTTGTATTTAATGCCTCAAATATATGATGATTTATTTAAAAAGTTAAATTATTTCTCTTTAGCTCATTTGCATGATCTTAATATTAAAATAAGTATAATATTAGGATATTTTGAAAACTTTGGTATTTATATTGATATTAATAAACTTAGAAATTTTACTGATAATTTAAAAGATGAAATTAAAAATATAAAGGAAAAAATTTTTGAATTAGCTGGCGTTAATTTTAATTTAAATTCTGTTGTTGAGTTAAATAAAATACTATTTTCAAAAATAAAATTGCCAACCAAAGAATTAAAAAGAACTTCAAAAGGTTTATTTTCTACTCAAGAATCTGAATTAGTTAAAATCGAAGATAAACATCCAATAGTTGAAAAAATATTGGCTTATAGAAATAAAACAAAAATTTATAGCGGCTTTTTGAAAAATATAAATAAACAAATTGAAAAAGATAATAGAATAAAAATTAATTTTGAAATAACTGGCACCCAAACAGGAAGAATAATAATGGAAAAGCCTAATTTACAAAATTTACCCATCAAAAAAGATATTTCCAAAGAATTTAGATCAATTTTTATTCCTTTATCTCCAGATTTTGTTTTTTTAAGCTTTGACTACTCTCAGATAGAATTAAGAATAGCAGCTCATTTATCTCAAGATGAAAACTTAATTAATATTTTTTTAAATAATTTAGACGTTCATTCTATTACTGCCAAACTTATTTTTAAAGAAGAAAATGATGAGACAAGAAGATTATCAAAAATAATAAATTATGGGATTATATATGGAATGAGCGCTAAAGCTTTAAGTGAGGTAGCCAATATTTCTTTACAAAAAGCGCAAGATTTTATAGAAAGTTATTTTAAAAAATTTCCTGGCATTAAAAAATTAATTGAAGATTTAATAGACAAAGCAAAAATTTTAGGATATGCAGAAACATTAATGGGGTTTAAAAGATTTATACCAGAAATAAACTCCTTTTCATATTCAGAAAATTTAAAAGCAAAAAGAATAGCAGTTAGTACTCCTATTCAGGGTACTGCTGCTGATATTTTGAGATTAGCCATAATTGATATTTTTAATTTTATTAAAGAAAAAAATTATTTTGATAGATTAAAATTGTTAATGATTGTACATGATGAATTGGTGTTTGAAGTAAACAAGAAGGATATTTATGAGGTTAAAGATAAGATAAAAAGAATAATGGAAAACTGTATAAAGTTATCAGTTCCTTTAGTGGTAAAAACTTCAATGGGTAACAATTTATTTGAAATAAAATGAAACAAAATTTTCTTAAAGTTTTACCCGTAATAATAAACATTTTATTTCTTTTAATTATACTTTTTTTAGGCGATTTTAATTTAATAAAAATCTTTATTTTTATTCTTATTTTATTTAACTTTTCTTATTTTTTATATTTCTCTTATCTTAACAGAGAGGAGCTGATAAGGAGGAAAAAAAATATTTTTGATATTTTAGATATATTATTTAATAACCTTGATAATGCTCTTGTTTTTTACGATGATAATTTTGTCATAAGATATGCTAATCAATCTTTTTATGATTTTTGCAAAGTTTCAAAAGAATCTTTGAAAAATTTTAAAGTTGATACCTGGATTATTAAAAATGAAAATTATAATCTGTTATCTTTAATATTTTTCCCAACCCTTATGGCTGAAAAATTAAATATAGTTAAAAATACAAATAATTTTGATATTATTGAGGTTAGCTATAAAGATTTTTTCATTAAAGTAATTTCAGGGAATTTTATTTATAATAATAATAAAATAAATTTTAAGATAATAATCGATAACTCTAAAATATTACAATATCAAAAGTATTCTATAGAATTATTAGATGCCTTAGCCCATCACTTAAGAACACCACTTAATCAAATTAAGTGGCTTTTAGAAAGTATAAATTTAAAAGAAACAGAAAATAAAAAAATAATAGAAGATGCTCTTTATATAGTCAATAAATCTATAATACTCTCTCAAATAATTATTTTAAGTAACAAAAGTCAATCTCAAAAAGTAACCTTAAATATAGAAAAAAATAATATTTTAATGTTAATTAATGAAATATTAAAAATATTTGATTATTCTTTAAAAGACAAAATGATTAAAACTGAAGTAATAGTTGATAAAAATTTAGAAGAATTTTATTTTGATAAAAATATACTATTTTTTATTCTTTATCCTTTGATTGAAAATGCCATAGATTATAACAAAAAAAATGGTTTAATAAAAATAGAAGTCTCGCCTGATTACGAAAAAAATAAAATTAAAATAATAATTTCAGACACTGGCATAGGTTTTAGCGATGAAGACTTAAAACATATTTTTGAAAAATATTATCGAGGAGATGGTCAGAAAATAAAACCTTCAGGTTTTGGTTTGGGTTTATACCTAGCTAATTATTTAACCTCAATCCATAAAGGCAAAATCTACGTTAATTCAGAAAAGAATAAAGGAACAGATATTATTTTAGAATTCCCATTAAGCCAAAATGAATATCAAATTTAATTTGTTTTATAATTAAATTTAATGACAGTAAAAGTAAGGTTTGCTCCATCTCCTACGGGCAATCTACATTTAGGTTCTGCACGTACAGCTTTATTTAACTTTGTGTTTGCAAGAAAAAACAAAGGGGTTTTTATATTAAGAATAGAAGATACAGATAAAGAAAGATCAAAAAAAGAATACGTTGATAATATTTTAGAAAGTTTAAAATGGCTAGGCATTAATTGGGATGAAGGGCCAATTTTTCAATCTAAAAGAATTTCTTTGTATCAAAAAGTTATTGAAGAATTAATTTTGAAAGAAAAAGCTTATTATTGCTTTTGTACCAAAGAAGAATTGGAACAAAAAAGACAATATCAAATTAGCCAAGGAATAGCACCAAAATATGATAGAAAATGTTTATCTCTTTCAAAAAGCGATATTAATTTAAAAATTTCACAAGGATTAAAGTACGTTATAAGATTAAAAGTACCAGACAAAATTATAGTCTTTAATGATCTTTTAAGAGGAGAAATTAAATACGACCTTTCTTTAATTGGAGACTTTGTAATTGCCAAATCAGAAACAGAGCCTCTTTTTCATCTATCAACACCTGTTGATGACTATTATCAAGGAATTACTCACATAATAAGAGGGTCCGATCATATTTCTAATACCCCCAAGCAAATTATGATATATAAGTCATTAAATTGGAAAATACCGATATATGTTCATATACCTCTAATTTTGGGTGAAGGAGGTGGCAAATTATCAAAAAGACAGGGAGCTAAAAGTATAGAAGAATATAGAAAAGAGGGATATTTGCCAGAAGCATTAATAAATTTTCTTATTTTGCTTGGTTGGCATCCTGAGGATGATAATGAAATAATAACCTTAGATCAAATAATACAGCATTTTAAAATTGAAAAAATAGAAAAAAAGTCTGCCATTTTAAACTTAAAAAAACTTTATTGGTTAAATAAATTTTATCTTAGGAACAAACCAGCTGAAAAAATTATAGAGATAGTTAGAACTGACCCTTTATTATCAGATCTTGGTGAATATCTTAATTTTTATGATAAAGATAAAAATTTAAAGATAATTGAATTGGGCAAAGAAAGAGCTGTTACTATTAGGGATATATTCGAGACAGTGAAATTCTTTTTTAAAACATTTGATTATCAAAAAGAACTACTTGTTTGGAAAGATTATTCTTTAGAAGAAATAAAAAAATCTTTAATTAATACTTATGAAAATTTAAAAAATATCGATGAGAAAAATTTTAACGCTGATTATCTAAAGATAGTTTTAGATAGTTTAAGTGATGATAAAGGGTATGTTTATTGGCCATTAAGAGTTGCTTTAACAGGATTGTCTGCTTCACCACCTCCAACTAATATTATGGAAATTATTGGCAAGAAAAAAACCTTAGATTTATTAGAAAAAGCTATTAACAAGATTTAATTACATAACAATGCTTAAATTATTTATTTACTTTATTTTGATTTTATTATTATTTGCTATCATACCCGAAACATTTTGGCAATGGCTAAAGCCATATTTTAATTGGGAAATATTATTAACGACAATAAAAAAAGGTTGGGAAAACTTTATAAAATTTATTCAAGAATCTTCAGGAATTAATTTTAATGAGTTTTTTGTTATAATTAAAAAATATATAGGTATTGATATTTTAAGCATTATAAATTCTACTAAAAATATTTTGGCTAATTTTTTTCTAAAAATATCTAATTTTTTTAGTAAATAAAAAATTAGATAAAAGGGCGGATAGCTCAGTTGGTAGAGCGTCTCGTTGACGTCGAGAAGGTCAGAGGTTCGAATCCTCTTCCGCCCACCAATTTTATAAGAGATGCAATATTTTTAATTTAAAAATTTGTCATTTTAAGATATATTATAATTTTCAGTTTTTATTTTTATATCACTGGTTTTAAGTTTTAATAAGCAAAAAAGGATAGAGCAGAAGCTATATTAAAGAAAATGTTTGTGATAATTATAGATGAGTTTGTTAATAAAATTAAATATTTAGTAAAAGATTTAATAAAAGGAGAGGTGCCAGAACTGGAAATTGGGGCGGTCTCGAAAGCCGCTAGGAATTTTTTCCTGTGTGGGTTCGAATCCCACCCTCTCCGCTTAATTTATGAATAAAAATCTTGTTTATTATATTTCTAATCTTTCAAAAAAATATAAAGATTTATTTTTTAGAATTTTTGAATTTAAAGTAGAAAAAGCAAAATTAATTTTTCCACCGGAGATAGAAAAAAAATTTTCAGAATTTAAAAATCAGGAGATTTTAATTATTAAAAATAAAATTCTAAATCAAGAATCTCACTTTAATATTCAAAGAACTAAAAGAAAAGAACCTGCTCAAAAAGAAATAATAAATAATCTTTATGATCCTTTTTGTGATTATAAAAAAAATACACCTTTTGATTTATTCGGTAGATTAGAAAATAAATTAGCTATTACTGCTTCTAATCTAGCTAAGTCTTCTCAAAATCACTCTCTTGTTATTTTTAAAAACCATAATTTGCGAAAAATTGGTTTAGATGACATAGAAAATGCTTTTAAACTAACTAATCTTTGGTTTTCTAAGTTTAATCAAAAATTTAAAATAATAATCTGGAATTTTGGATTTAGGGCTGGAGCAAGCGTTTATCATCCTCATTTACAAATTTTTTCTTTAGATAATATACCCTTAAAGATAAAAGATTTATTTGATAAATTCGACAATTACAAAAATATTTTTAATTCAAATTATCTTGATGATTATTTTTTAATAACAAAATTTTTAAGATTAGGAAAAGAATATGAAGATATAAAAATAAGTTTAAATTTAACACCAATAAAAGATAAAGAAATAATTTTTTGGGGAAATAATTTTGATAAAAAAATTAAACCAATTTCGAAAATTATTTTTAGTTATTTTAAATCTCTTTCTCAAGAAGATTTTAATCTACTTTTATTTATAGAAAATAAATCCTTTTTAGGCTTTTTAGTTTCACGCGGAAATGTTCATAAATTAAATTCTGATATAGGCTCACTTGAATTATATGCTTTTTCTGTGGTAGGTTTTGATATATTAAATTTTAGTAAAACTTTTTTTACTCACTTAAAGGAATTAAAACATTAGGTAGTTCAACTTCACCTTGACTTTTTTCTTTTTCTAAAAAACCTCTTTCTAAATTACTAGCTTCAATATTAGGCTGATTTTCATAGAGTAAAAGAGGATTTGCCTCTAATTTTTTAAAAAAATTAGCTAGCTCTTCTTTAGATTGAACTTTTTCTGGATTAAATGAAGGTTTAGATTTGTTATTTATGGGCAAAAATAAAATATAGATTATTAAAACGAAAGATATAATTCTAAATAAAATTTTGTTGATATCTTTATAATTATTCATTTTTTAAAATTATATCACAAAAACAGTTCTTATAAAAATTAATTTTTATTTTAAAAATGATTTGGTTATTGAAAAAATTATAAAAACAATACTACCCACCAAGGCTATAGTTGAACCTATGGGCAAATTAAATATTATTGATAAAATAAAACCAATTAATGAAGTGCTTAAAGAAATTATTATTGTATAAAAAAGCATTTCTTTAAGAGATTTTGATATTAATTTTGAGCTTAAAGATGGCAGAATAAGCAAAGAATTTACCAATACTACACCAATTAATTTTAAACCCATAACTATAGATAAAGACAATAAAATATAAAAAAATATCAAAGATTTATTTATATTAATGCCATCAACATAGGCTAATTCTTGGTTGATTGATAATAATATTAATTTTTTAAAGTTATAAATAAAAAACAATAAACAAAGAATTGTTATTATACTTAAAATAAGCATATCTTCTTTTTGAATAAGCAATATATTTCCGAATAAAATTGAAAATATTTTACTTTGATTGATATAAGAAATTGAAAAAATAATTATTCCAAAAGAAATGCCAAAGATAAATAAAAAGGCTAATATATTATCTTGAGGTATTTTTTTATTTTTTTCAAAGTAATATATTAAAAAAGAAAATATTATTGACCACAAAATTATTAAAAATAAAGAATTTAAATTTAGTAAATATGCTAATGAAATGGATAAAAGAGTAGAATGAGATAAGCTTTCTGCATAAAATGACATTCTCTTTAAAATAACAAATATACCCCATAGTGAAAACAGTAAAGATATTAAAAATAAAGAAATTATTGGTTTAATAAAAAATGGGTCAGTTAAAATTTCATAAAATAAATTTGTCATTTATTTATTTTTTAGAAAAAATAGGAAAAGTTTCATTGGCTAGGTAATAAAGCATAGCACCGCCTCCTGTTGAAATTTTAAATTTATTTAATAATTTTTTCTTTTCTAAAAAATTTAAGGTATCTCCACCACCAACTAAAATAAACTTATTTTTAAACTTTGACAAAAATTTAACTAATTTTAATGTTCCTAATTCAAATTTTTTATCTTCAACAAAACCCAGAGGGCCATTAAAAACAATAAATTTAACCTTTTTTATTTCTTCTAAAAAAATGTTTAAGCTTTTTTCTCCTATATCAAGAATTTTGTCTTCTTTTTTAATTTCTCCTAATAAGCGATAATAAATTTTATTTTTATTAATAACATAAAAATCAAAAGGAGCTAAAATTTTATGAGATTTTATTTTTTTAACATCTTTTAAAAATTCTTTCTCAAACAAAGATTTACCAATTTCAAATCCTTTTGCTTTTAACAAAGTGTTAGCCAGACCACCCCCCAAGATAATTAAAGATGCATATTTTAAAAATTTTTTAATTAGTGGAAATTTAGTAGAAATTTTTGCTCCCCCCAAAATTAAAGCTAATGATCTATTTTTGTTTATTTTAGGTTTTTTACAATTTTTTAAAACTTCATTTAATAGTTTTATTTCTTTTTCAAAATTGAATCCATAATATGTTTTTAAAATTTTAGGTAAAAGATAAACTGATGAATGTTTTCTGTGGGCTACTGAAAAAGCCTCAAAAACGAAAACCTCTCCCAAAGTTGATAATTTTTTAGCAAAATTTAAATCACACTCTTTTTCTCCCTTAAAAAATCTTATGTTTTCTAATAAATTAATTTTTTCCTTAATTTTTGAATCTAGGTTTTCAAGAAAGCCAATTTTTGTTTTAAGAATCTTTTCAAGAATAGGCAAAATTCTTTTTAGAGAGTAGTTTTTTTCTTTTGAGATAGGATCTCCCCAATGACTTATAAGAACAATTTTTTTTGTTGGCTTTAAAAAATTTAAAGTTTCTTTAATTGATTTTATTCTGTAAAGTTCATAGATATGTCCATTTTTTATTGGTATATTAAAATCAACTCGCATTAAAATATTTTTATCTTTAATTTTGTTTTGATTTAACCTTAAAAGTTCTGTTTTTTTGATATTTATCATTAATATAAATTTTAATTTTATTAAAAAATTAAATAATAACTAATTTTTCTTTATCTTTAAGATGATAGTGAATGGCTTGAGCTATATGTTCTTTTTTAATTTTATTTTGGTTATTTAAATCAGCAATTGTTCTTGCAATTTTAATTATTTTATGAATACCTCTCAAAGAAATTTTCATTTTATCAGCCGCCTCTTTTAACAAGTTTTCTGAATCCAAATCTAACTTACAGTAATTTTTTATTTCTCTGGCTTTTAATTGTCCATTATACTTATTTTGCCTTTTTATTTGAATTTCTCTTAATTCTTCTATTTTATAAGTAATATTTTTAAAATTAATTGTTTGTTCTCTAAATATTTCTTCTCCTTTTATTCTTGGAATATTTATTAAAATATCAATTCTATCTAACATAGGCCCAGATAATTTTTTATTATATTTTTTAATTTCAGCAAGAGAACATATACATTCTTTTTCTTCGTCTCCATAAAAGCCACAAGAACAAGGATTAGAAGCGGCTATAAGTAAAAATTTTGCTGGGAATTTTATGGTTTTTTTAGCTCTAGCGATAGTAATTTCTCCTTCTTCAAGTGGTTCTCTTAATGACTCTATAACATCTCTTTTAAATTCTGCTAATTCGTCTAAAAATAAAATACCATGATGTGCTAATGTTATTTCTCCAGGCTTGGGGTTTGTTCCACCTCCTATTATAGACACCAATGAAGATGAATGATGTGGAGCTCTGAAGGGTGGTGTAAATATAAAATTTTCTATATTAAAACCTGCAGCGCTATAAATACTTGTAACTTCTAATGATTGTTCATATTTTAATTTAGGCAATAAATAAATTGAATGATGTGCTATAATACTTTTTCCTGTTCCTGGTGGTCCAAAAAGAAAAATATTATGTTTACCGCTTAACCCTATAATAATTCCGTTTAAAATATATTCAGGAATTTTAAGAAAACTTAAATCTTCATTTTGTTCTAAATTTTTATAATCAATTTCTCCTGGCCTAAAGGCCTCTTTGGTCTTTTTTAGTTCTATATGTTCTATTACCTCTATAAGACTATCAAATAAAAATATTTTATTTGTTTTAAGATATTTTATTTCTCCAATATTTTCTTTAGGGAGATAGATTTCATCAAAATATTTTTCTAAACTTAAAATTATAGTTAAACATCCCTTTACTTTTCTTAGTTTTCCATCAAGGGATAGTTCTCCCAAAAATAGTATTTTTTTGTTAATTTTTGATAATTGTTTTGAAGCAATTAAAAAACTTATTGCCATAGCCAAATCTAAGGCTGTTCCTTCTTTTTTTATATCAGCAGGAGCTAGGTTAATTATCGTTTTTTTATTAAGTTTTGTAGGCGGTTGAGCATTTATTGATTTTAGGGCTAAGGTTAATCTTTCTTTGGCTTCTTGAATAGCTTTATCAGCTAAACCAACTATCATAAAATTTGTCAAACCATTCATTAATCCTGTTTCTACTTCTATAATTTTGCCTTCCAATCCATCTAAAATTGCCGAATACACTTTTGCTAACATTATTCACAATTTTTTAAGCTTTTTATTTTATTTATTTTATAATTTATTATAATTAAAAATATTAAATTTTTTAATATAAAAAGGTCGTAAGATAATTTAATTAAATTAAAAATTTAAAAATTAATAAATATAAGTAAAAAATGAATAAAATTTTAAGCCCATTTGTTTTATTTTATGTCCTTTCTCTTATTTTTTTACCAGCTTTTTTGGTTAATAGTCAAGTAGATTTGCCTGGTCCAGATCCTGAAGATATTACAAGTCCAGGATTAGTTCAGGGAGACGTGAGATCAACATTTCAGACAGTATTTGATATAGTCTTTAGAGCATTAATTTGGATTGCTTTAGCTGCAGCAGTTATATTTTTTGCCTGGGCAGGAATACTTATTATATTTAAAGGCGATTTTGGTGAGGGTAAAAAATATCTTATCTATGGAACTGTAGGTTTAATTATTGCTTTGGTTTCTTATGGTTTAGTAACTCTTATAGGAGCATTTGTTCAAAGAGGTCAATTAGGACAATAGGAAAAATAAATATAAAAAATTTAAATTTTTAAAGATTATATATTTATAATAAGATAAATTACTTTTTCTTAATGATATCTTTTATTTATCAAATTAACTATCCCTTTAATCCTAGCTATGGTTTGCCTGCTACAACAAGTAATATACCAGTGCCTTTAGTTTGTGATGATATTCTTTCTTGTATTCTTTGGCTATTTAGAAATATATTTTATTTTTTAATATATCTTTCAAGCGCTTTCTCTGTCATAATGATTATTATTTCTGGCCTTAGAATAATTACAAAACCAGATGAAGTAAGTAAAATGGGCAAAAATATAGTTTGGATTATATTGGGATTAATAGTAGCTTTAGTTTCTTATGGTTTGGTAGTTCTTATTGAAAGATTTACTGCTTCTGGTTCTTTTTAGATGATATTTTTTAATAAAATTAAATAAATGAGAAATAATATATCATTATTTATATATTTATCTTTTTTATTCTTTTTCATTTTTTTGCCTCATTTTATTTTTTCACAGGGAGAATTTAGTTTTACACCTCAAAGAATAAAATGTACTCCAGTTACTATATTTGAAGTTTTAAGGGGCGCAGGAGTACCTCCAGGTTTGCTTAGTAAATGTCTTTTTTATTTTACTCAGAAAATTCTTACTTTACTTTATACAATTTCTTTATTTTTATCAGTTGGTTTTATAATATATGCTGGAATAATGTTTACAGTTAAACAAGATAATCAAGAAGCAAAAAAATATATTCTTTGGGCAATTATTGGTACCATATTAACTATTTTAGCTTTTAGTTTAGTAAAAGCAATAGAAATTTCACTTACAAGATGAAAAAATTTATTTTCATATTTTTATTTTTAATTCCTATATTAAGTTTTGCTCAAGATTATTTTTTTAATCCTTTCCAGTTTGGTGTTAAAACTGTGGTAGGTGTAAGAGTAACAGAAGATAATCGATTTCGATCTTTAGTTAGAGAAAAGGCTGCTGAACTTTTAAACAGAAATTATGCTACTACTGTTTTTTCTGTTTCTGGAGAAACAATTGTTAGTAACGATCCTAATATAGAAGTAAATCAAGCAGTTAGAGAAAATTTTGGTAGTTGGTATAATTTGCTTATCCAAGCTGCTAATGAAGTTTTAGAAACAAATCCCCAAGAAATGGATAGATTAATTAGATCTTTAAATCTTGATCCTAACACCATATCTGAATTAAAAGTTGTTAATGTTGAAATTCAAAATAATAGATTAACAAAGGTTTATTTATCACCCGCAGGTACCCAAGGAACACTTCCAAGAATTAATTATTGTGAAATGGGTATTGGTCAATGTCTTTTATGGATAGGAACTTTAGTTTTAAGATTTTTTTATAGTTTAGCTTTGTTTTTAGCTGTAATATTTTTAATCTGGGCAGGTATTTTATATATTACCAAACCTGATAAATCTTCAGAAATTCATAGTAGATTTTTTATGGGTTTGTTAGGAGCTATTGTAGCCATTTTGGCCTTTAGTTTTGTCGCTGCCCTAGAAAGAGGATTATCAAGAGGTGGTTTTGTTGCTACAGAAAGAACTGGTAGTACTGAAGAAACAGAGGGAGGTACAACCATTAGAGGAAGAATCGAGATAGATGAAAGATCTATTAGTTTAACTAACAATAGAATTTCTGGATTAGTTAGATTAGCCAGTGGAAATTCTTGTACTATAAGAACAACAGTGATTAATAATACTAGAAGAGATTTGGGTAGTATAGATCGGTCTATAAGTAATTTTAATTCTCAAACATATACCCTTGTTAATTTTGCTGACTTAGGTAGTAATTTTTTTTCTGGCGGAGATGAGCTCAGAGTTTTTTTTAGTTCTGATAATTGCGATATAAACATTAATCAATATACTTTAAGAGCTCCTATAGAAAGAATTGTTGTTTTAAGTGATTTATCGGGAAATATAAAATTAAGAGGTTCGCAAAGATTCGAAGTTAGAATATCAAATTTGGGTAATTTTAGGAACTTTTTACAAACAATACTTAGAATTTTTTCTAGTGCTAGCCAAATTTATGTATACCAGAGTCCATACTATATTATTTTTGATACCAGATTTTCTTCAATACCTAATTTTTCTGGGGAGTGTAGAATTGAATTATTTGTAAGAGGAGCTGAGATAACACAAATTAGAAGAGATGAGGGAACAGAATTGCCAACAGCAGTCAGTTGGAGAGAATTTTATAAAAAATTTAATTTTAATTTACCAATAGAAAGAGGTATTCAAAGTAGAAGATATTCTTTTAGTATAAATCTACCCAATAATTTATATAAAGAAGTAAGAATAGAAATAAGTTCAGTTAGAGGAAATTGTCAATATGGAACTTCTTTACCCCAAGATTTTCAAATAGATATAAATGACTAAAAATTTTATTATAATCTTAAAAGATGTATTTTAAAAAAGTTTATGCTCAAGTAGGAAAAGAAGTTGGCTGTTTTAATAAAGAAGGCCTAGATTATTTTTTGTGTAAATTAGAAGGTTTAGTTTGGATTTTTTATTGGCTAGCCTTGCTTTTAGGAATTTTTTTTATCATTTTAGCAGCTTATAAGTATATCATAACTCAAGGAAAAGATTGGCATTCAGAATTAATATATATTATTTTAGGAATTGTTTTAATAATAATCTCTTTTTCTTTACCAGTTATTATATTTTCTTTTTTGAGGTATTAATGTTAGATCATTTTACTAAACCCATTTTAAATTTTTTAAGTAATCTAAACAATTTTTTAATCAATTTAATTTTAATTTTGGTAGTTTTTTCTTTAATTTATAACAGTGTAAAAATAATAATATATAAAAAAGATTATAACGATTTTAAAAAATCTATTTTTTATATAATAATAGCCATAATTTTGGTTGGATTAATATTTTTAGACAAAAATAAAATATTTGAAACTATAGAAGGTTTAATTAGACCTATTATAAGATAAATGAACGACGTAGTTAACGTCCTTTTAAATATTTTAAAAATACTTCAGATTTTAATAATTATGGGATTTGTAGTGATGTTTATTTATTTTGGAATCCTGTTTTATTTAAAAAAGTTTGATAAGGTAAAAGAAAATATAATTTACCCCATAATAGGGATAATACTTTTAGTTTTGTCTTATTCTTTGCCTGTGATAATTATATCTTTTTTAGAAAGAGGTCAAGCGTCTCGGTTAAATAATAATTTAATATTTCCAAGATCAAATTCAGATACAGATACCTCAAGTCCCAGCGAAGGTAATTTTAATTGTTTAATAGATGGACTTTTTCCAAGAGGAGATCCACAAATTATAGAAGAAATTGATTTAATTTCTACTACTACAGGCTGTAGATTTAATATTACCATTACCACTAAACCTTCCTCTGCTTATGTTTTTTGTAGTTTTAAACCAGAAATTTTTATTCCCCTTTCTTCAACAAATTTTAATTGTTGGGGTTTATATTATTCTCTTGTTAATTTAAGAGAAAAACGATATAGCCGAAGTGATTATATTATTGATCATAACCCCAATTTTTTTGTGACCCAAAATATACAAAGTATTACTAATAGAATTTTTAGGTTACCTTCGCAAGATAGATTTATTTTTTGTCAAACAAACACACTTTCTTCAAATTATATTAATTTAGATAAGGAAGGAGAATATATTTATGTTATCTTTAGAGCAACACCAGTTACAAATTTAACTAATATATGTACTACAACTCAATTACAAAAAATTGAAACTAATGTATGGAAAAGAGAAGAATGGGAAGCTATAAAAATAAATGTTTTAAAAAGATAAAATGATTTATTTAGATTATGCATCTACTACTCCCTTAAACAAAATCGTTCTTAAAGAAATGAAAAAATATTTTGATGTTTTATTTGCCAATCCTTCAAGTTTACATTTTTTGGGACAAAAAGCACTTAAAGCAGTTGATGAAGGCAGAGAAAAAATAAAAAAAATTATAAATGCTGATTTTCCCAATGAAATAATTTTTACCTCTTCTGCAACTGAAAGCAATAATCTTACAATTAAAGGCTTAGCTTTTTTATACTATTTTAGATTTAAAATTAAAACACATATTATTTCAAGCAAAATTGAACACCCATCAGTTTTAGAACCTCTAAAAGATTTAAAAGATTATGGAATAATAGACTATGATTTAATTGATGTAGATAAATTTGGTGTTGTTAATATAAAAGACATTCTTCAAAAAATTAGAGAAAATACTATATTAGTTACTATACATTATGTAAATAGTGAGCTTGGTACTATTCAGCCTATAACTAAAATATCTAAAATTTTAAAATCAATAAATGAACAAAGAAAAGATTTAAAAATTATTTTTCATACTGATGCTTCTCAAGCACCACTTACTGAAGAAATAGATGTTAAAAAATTAGGAATTGATATGATGACACTCTCTTCTCATAAAATTTATGGACCAAAAGGAATAGCTTGTTTGTTTAAAAAAAATAATATTATCCTTGAAAGATTAATCTCCGGTTCAAATCAAGAATTTAACTTAAGGCCTTCAACAGAAGCTGTCCCTTTAATAGTAGGTTTTGCTAAAGCACTAGAGCTAGCCAACAAACAAAGAAAAATTTTTAGCCAAAAAGCTAGTGATTTAAGAAAATATTTTTTAAAAAGATTAAAAGAAAAAAACATTAGTTTTGATATAAATTCCGATTTAGCTATAACTTCTCCTAAAATATTAAATATTTTTTTCCCACATAGAACTTCCCAAGAGATATTGATATATCTAGATTCAAAAAAAGTTTATGTTTCTACTGGTATGGCTTGTAAATCAAGATCTAATCAACCAAGTGAAGTTTTGTCTATTTTATATCCTAATTCAGATAGACATTTTAAAAGTATTAGATTTTCTTTTGGATATGAAACTGAAAAAAAAGATCTTGATAAAGTAGTAAGTTATTTGAAAAATTTTTTATGATAAATAGTCAACTAATAAATGTAAATTTAAATTTTTGTCTCCAGTAATTAATATTAAATCTTCATTTTCCAAAAAATCTAATAAAAACTCTTTTAATTTATTTAATTCATTGTGGAAAAAATGTTTTGTTTTTTCTGGATTAAATCCATAATTAATAGCTGATTCAAGAGTAAATTTAGATTTTATACCAAAACCTATTATAAAGTCACAAACATTGATAATATTTTTGCCTATTTCTTGATGAATTTCAAAAGCATATTTTCCTAATGAAAGCATATCTCCAATAACTATTATTTTTCTTTTTGCTGGAATTTGTTTAAAAATTTCCATATTTTCATAAAAGCTTTCTAAGGTTAAATGGTATGAGTTATCTAAAATATAAAAACCATTTTTAGATTTTATTAACATTGATCTATGTTTTACTCCTGAAAATTTTTCAAAATAATCTGTTATTTCATTTGGATTAAACCCCATATTTGTTAAAAGAGAATAAGCAGCTAAACTGCTATAGATAATATGTTTACCAAATAAATTTCTTAAAAATATTCTTTTAGTTGTTTCTCTATTTTCTAAAGAAAAATAAGTCCCACAAGTAGAAGGTATTGAATCTATATCACATATTATTTTTATATCTTTAGCAGTAATATCGTTATCATTATTTAAGCCAAAAAGTATTTTTAAAGACCCACCCGCTTTTTCATATATATCTAAACAAGATAAATCATCGCCATTAGTTATAAAAACGCTACCTTCGTTTAGTTTTTCTGCAATTTTAAGATATTTATTTTTTAAATTTTCTGGACTACCAAATATTTCTGAATAAGGAGGAATTTTGCCAATAGAAGTTATTATTAGATAATCTATTTTTAAAATATCAAGCCAATAATCTGTTATTTTAGGTTTTTCTAATCTAAACTCTAAAATTATTATTTCTGGATAATGTTTATTTTTTAATAACAAGAGTTTTAAAGCTTTTAATATGTTGATAAACAAATTATATTTGTCTTCTAAGATTAAAGTTAAAGATATTGATAAAATGTGGTCTTTGTGATATTTTGTAGCGAAAATATTTTTTTTATTTTTTAAAAATCTTTTAATTGTTTCTAAGGTCAAAGTTTTGCCAGAACTGCCAGTTATAAGAATTAGCTGAGGATTATATTTTTTATATACATATTTAGCTAAAAAATTTAATATTTTTAAACTCATTTATTTTATAATTATTTTAACATAATTTCTTGATTTTTTATTTTTATTTTATAATTATTTTTATTATGATAAAAAATAATAAAATACTTTTTAGTTTATACTTGTTTATAGGTTTAATTGGTTTTTTTTATATTTTTAATAATTTTACTGAAAGAGCAGGAGGTCAAACACAGACAGGAGGTCAGGGAAATAGTAGGGTAGATAATTTTAATATTAAATTAGAAGTTTTTCAAGAACCAAATTATAGTGCTTTGGGGTCAACCACTAGTGCTGGAGCTGGAAATATTAATACCTCAAATTATTTTAATAAATTTTATAATGTTGAACCTAAAATAAGTGTTGTGGCTAATACTTTTTATAGACTAATTTTAGAAGGAGTAGGAAGCGAAAGTTTTAATTTAACCTTTAAAAGATTTGAACCATTACCTACAAGTACAATCAATTTCAATAATGTGTTATGCAATGATTTGGGTGGAAGACTGGAAAATAATAATTGCATAATAGAAGGAATGTTTACTACCACCACTAATAATTCTTATGAAATATGGAGAATATCTCTAATAAAATCTGGTGCTTCTTCACATACTTATTTTTATCTTGCAACAAAAGAAACAGCTCAAGATAGTGTTTCAAATCAGAGAGATCAATATTACATAATACCGACAAGCACAAATGTAACATTAACTAATAGCAATCCCTTGGCTTTAATAGACTACTCATTTTATTATAAAAAACTATATTGTTATGAAAAACTAGCAGAAGGAGTAATTACTTCAACTCCATCATCTATGGGCTTATCATGGAGTAATGGTAACTCAATAAGTTATTCAGATTTTGTCGGGGGTATAATAAGTTTAACACGAACTTTATCTATTAATAGCACTACTGCTTCTGGAGCATATAATATTTTTGTACTAAAGAGGGGCGGACAAAACCAAATTTCCTTTAACACTGTCACACTTAGGGTAAACAATCAAATTAGCAATCAAGGCGGACAACCACCACCATTAAGTATTCAAAGTTGTTTCTCTACTTCTACAGTATCTAATGAAATTTATGCTACTTATACTATAATGATTAGTCAAAATGCTTCAGGAACACTACCTTATACTTACTTAATTTCAGTTAAACAAACAGTTGATAACACCATTTTTATATCTTCTTCTTCTCCTTCAACAACTGCATTAGTATGGCATTTTCCATTTATACTTACTCCAACAGGCACTTATAGAGCTTTTGCCACTGTTACAGACAGCGCAGAGCCACAACAATATGCTACATCTACTTGTGAGGGTATAATTTGTGGTTGTGTATATCTTTATAGAGCTGAAGCTGGTATAACCACCGGTTGGTATAGAAAATGTAGGTTAGCTGATAATTGGACCATAGTTGCTCCCACCACTACATTTCCCTACGCCAATGATGATAGGATAAATTGTATATGTCGTAGAAATTCTACTGACACAAGGTGTTTTATAAGATAAACTCTTTTAATTATTTATTATTTTTAAAATACAAATACTTAATTATTCTAATTTAAATAAATTAATTTTATATGATATGAAAATTTTAGGATTTGAAACAACTTGTGATGAAACAGGTATAGCTTTAATAGAATTTAAAAATAAAAATTACTTTAGAATAATAGATCATAAATTAAGAAGCCAATTTGAAGTTCATAAAAAATATGGAGGAATTGTACCTATTTTAGCTGCCAGGGAACATGATAAAAATTTACCTATCTTGTTTGATGAAATTTACAAGAAACATCTTAATAAAAAAGATTTCAATTATTTAGCCCTATCAGTTGGGCCAGGATTGCCCCCATCTTTGATAAGTGGTAAAAATTTTGTTATCAATTTGGCCCAAAAATTAAATAAAAAAATAATCCCGATTAATCATTTAATAGCTCATTTTTACTCTGTATTGATAGAAAAAAATAAATCCAGTATTTGGCAAAAAATAAAAAATATAAAATTTCCTGCCTTAGGACTTTTAGTTTCAGGAGGACATACTATTTTAGTTTATTTTGAGTCATTAAAAAATATTAAAAAATTAGGCGAAACCTTAGATGATGCTTTGGGTGAAAGTTTAGATAAATCAGCAAGGATTTTAGGCTTATCTTATCCAGGAGGACCAGCACTTGAAAAATTGGCCAAAAAAGGTAAACCAATTTTTAGCATGCCTAAACCCCTTATTTCATCTTCTAATTATAATTTTAGTTTTTCTGGAATCAAAACTTACTTTTGGCAATTAGTTGAAGAAATAAAAAAATATAAAAAATTAGATGAAGAAACAAAAGCAAATTTAGCCGCCTCTTATCAAAAAACAGTTTTTGAAACAGTTTTAATAAAAACTAGAAAAGCATATGAAAAATTTAGAGTTAAATCGATTATAGTTACAGGTGGAGTGGCGGCCAATAGTTATTTAAGAAAAATTTTTAGAAATTGTTTTGGTAAAAATAAGATTTATTTTCCAGAAAAAACTTTAGCCACCGATAATGGCATTAACATAGCTTTTACCTCTTATTTTTTTATTGATAAAGCAATTGATTATGAAAAATTAGAAGTTTTTGCTAATTTGAAAATTTAGAATTAAAATATTAAAATTATTAGAATTAAAATATTAAAATAGAATGATAATTAAAAAACTAATATAAAAGATAATGGCCATAACCAAATCAGCCAAAAGAGAAATTAAGAGAAATTTAAAAAGAAAAATGTTGAATTTGATAAGAAAAAATAAAATAAAATTTGCTATTAAAAATTTTGTAAAAGCTCTTAAAAATAAAAATGAAGAAGAAGCAAAAAAATTTCTCTCTTTAGCTTATAAACATATAGATAAGGCAGGCAAAACCTTTATGCACAAAAATAAATGCGCCCGTTTAAAATCAAGGTTGACTATTAAATTTAATAAAGTCTTTAATAAATAGTTTTTTTATTAACCAACAAGCCTTTATTATCATAAATAATAATTTCTTCATATCTATCTTTAGTAAATTTTAAATTTTTGTCAAAATATACATACCAATCATTCATATAAAAATCTTTATCGTTTATTTTATTTTCATAGCAACCAATATAAGTAAAATTTTTATCAAAGAAATTTAAACAAGAGGGGTTATTTTCTATTTTTAACCACTCTTTTGCTTTAGGACCTTCACAACCTATTTTTTCTAATACTTCTAAACATCTAATATTTAATTTATTTCTTAAATTAAATATTTCTTCTCTAGTTAATTTCTGGCATTTAAAAAAAGTATATTTTTTAACGAACTTATATATATCAGGAAAATTTTGGCTTAAATATACAAAGCATTTATTTGTTAAAAAATTTAAATCAAAAGGCAATTTTTGATTATGAATAATTAATCTCCCCCTTTTACTTTTTAAGACTATGTCTTCTAAAGTTTGGGTTGAAAATAAATTAAAATTTTTAACTGCTTTAGGAATTTTAAAAGCTATCTGGGAAGTTTTTATTCTCCAATCAGTTACATTAATATCTTTATTAGAACGATTTTTTATTATTAAAATATCTCTTGAATAACTGACTGAAACGTCTAAATCTTTATAATATGGAGAAATTTTTGTATAGATATATGAAATAGCAGGCGTAGGATCATATTCATTTTTATTATTAATAGATCTTACCTTTAAAGTATAAACATTGCTGCCCTTGGGCAAAATTATTAACTTTCTTTTTTGATATAAATCCTTCCAATCATTTATTAATGGCTCTAAAATATATTGAAAATGTATTCTATCTTTCTTATCATTTTTATTATATCCTTCTAGTAAAATATATAGTTTATTATCTTCTAATTCAGTAAAAAAACTTGGGCTTAAAATTATTGTTTCCAAATCTTTATTGGGTATTAAATTTTTTTTTAAGTTATTATTTCTGGCAAAAGTTTCTTTTATGAATAGAAGAGGGAAAAAATTTTTTTCTTTATTATTTTTTTTGTTTTCTTTTTCAAAAAAAGTTCCAGGAGGTAAAATACTTTTTTCAGACGGAGCTATTTCTCTTTTTGGCCTAAAAACAGGCACGCTGCCGGTTTTAAATTGTAGATAATAAAAAATTGCTGAAAAAAATAAGATAATAATTACAATAAAATATATTAAACTTTCTATTTGCGCCTTAAGCTTCATTTATTTATAATTATAATTTAAAAATATTAAAAATATTTTTTAATTTAGAGATGTTTAACATAAGACAAATTCAAAATTTAATAGAAGAAATTGGAGAAAATAAAAGACTTGATCAAGACCAAGTTAAAGAAGCAATTTTAAGTGCTTTATCATCTGCTTATAAAAGAGATTACAGACATAAAGAAGAAAGAGTAGAAAGCAAATTAGATCCTACTGGCAAAAAAGTAGAATTTTATTTGGTAAAAACTGTAGTAGGAGATGATGAAGATAAAATTAATCCTTTTAAACACATAAGATTTTCTGAAGCCTTAAAAATTAATCCTTATATAAAAATAGGTGATGAAGTTAGATTACCTTTAGAATATAAAGAAAATTTTAGTCGAGTAGCAGCCCAAACTGCTAAACAAGTTATTATTCAAAAATTAAAAGAATATACAAAAATTTCTATCTACGATGAATTTAAAGAAAAAGAAGGCAAGGTTGTCTCAGGCATTATTCAAAAAATAGAGCCTAAATTAATTTATGTTGATTTGGGGAAAACTATAGGCTATATGTTTAAAACAGAAACTATTCCGGGAGAATTTTATAAGGTTGGCAACAGAATGAGATTTTATGTTTATGCAGTAGAGAAAACTTCTAAGGGTGTTGAAATATATCTTTCAAGATCAAACCCTATGTTTTTGGCTGCGCTTTTTACTTTTGAAATACCTGAAATTTCTGAGGGTTTAATTGAAATAAAAGGAGTTGTTAGAATACCAGGAATAAAATCTAAATTAGCCGTTATATCACACGTTGAGGGAATTGATCCTGTGGGTTCTTGTATAGGACCTAAGGGTGCTAGAGTATTAAATATTTCTAATGAGCTTAACGGCGAAAAAATTGATATTATTTTATATTCAGAAGATCCACTTCAATATGTAATTAATGCTTTATCTCCAGCAAAAGTTATAAATGGAGAAATTTTACCCAAAAGGACAATTAAAGTATATGTTACTGAAGATCAATTACCAATAGCTTTGGGGAAAAATGGTCAAAATATAAAGCTTGCTGCTAAGCTGACAGGGTGGAAAATAGATGTTAGGTTAGTAGATGATCCGGAAAAAGAAATTGAAGGAGGTTCTGCGGAGGCAGAAATAGAAGAAAAAATTTTTGAAGAACAAAACAGAGAAGATAATAAAGATTTAATAAATAATAATCAAAACGAGATAGAAAATAATGAACAAATAAATAATTAAAAAATTTATAATACACTTTATTTATTATTTGATTAAAATAATTAATTTAAAAAATCGATTTTATAAAAATGGAATTTGAGGTTTTAATAGAAATAAGCAAACAAACATCTGTTAAATATGAATTAGATAAAAAAAATAACCGACTAATTGTTGATAGATTTTTATATACAGCTATGTTTTATCCTTTTAATTATGGTTTTATTTTTGAGACATTAGCAGACGATGGTGACCCTCTTGATGCTTTAGTAATTAGTGATTTTAGTATTTTACCAGGCGCAATGATTAAGTGTAGAACTATCGGGGGGTTAAAAATGAAAGATGAAGCAGGCAAGGATGAAAAAATAATAGCTGTTCCTATTGAAAAAATTGATCCCTTTACAAAGAAACTTAAATCTATCAATGATTTAGATTCAAATTATAAAAATCAAATTAAACATTTTTTTGAAAATTATAAAACGTTAGAACCTGGTAAGTGGGTAAAAATTAATAATTGGTTTAATAAAGCTGAAGCAGAAAAATTAATAAAAAAAGCCTGGCTTAATTATATAAGTCACCAAAAATAAAAAATGCTTTTTTCACCTAAGATAGAAGAAAAAATATTATCTTTTTGGAAACAAAATAAAGTTTTTAATTTATCTCTAAAGAAAAATAAAAATAAGCAAAAATTTATTTTTATAGAGGGACCCCCTTTTGCTAACGATAAACCTCACATAGGACATTTTTTAACTAGAATATATAAAGATGTTATTTTAAGATTTAAAACAATGACTGGTTTTTTAGTTGAAAGAAAAGCAGGTTGGGATACCCATGGTTTACCTATAGAAGTAGTCACAGAAAAAACTTTAGGAATAAAAAATAAAAAAGAAGTTATCGCTTATGGTATTGATAAGTTTAATAAAGAATGTAAAAAAAGAGTGATGACTTATAAACAAATTTGGGAAAATTTTGATGAAAGAATAGGTTTTTGGATTGATCATCAAAAAGCATATATAACCTATGATCCTTTTTATATAATGAGTTGCTGGTGGATTATTAAAAAAATTTATGATCAGGGTTTTTTAAAAGAAGAATTCAATGTTTTCCCTTATTGTCCAAGATGTGAAACTGTTTTATCTCAAGCTGAAGTTGGTCAAATAGATGCTTATAAAAAAGTTGTAGACCCTGATGTTTATGTTAAATTCGAGATTGAAAACCCAGAGGTTTTATTGAAAAAGGTTCAATTTCGTAAAATTGATTCAAATTTTAAATTTTACTTTTTAGTTTGGACAACAACTCCATGGACATTAATTTCTAATATAGCTATAGCTGTTAATCCAGAAATAGAATACATTTTATATAAAGTTGATAATGAGTATTATTTAGCTAGTAAAGCTTTTAAGGAAAAATTTTTAAACATTTTAAAAAAAGAAAAAATTTCAACAAACTTAATTCAAATATTTTCTGAAAAAGTTTTTAAGGGAGATGATTTGTTAAATATTTCATATAAACCTTTATTTAACTTTACCAAAATAGAAAATTTTGAAAATGCGTTTAAAACATACGCCGCTGATTTTGTTAGTGAAAAAGAAGGTACTGGTTTAGTTCATATAGCCCCTGCTTTTGGAGAAGAAGATTTTGAATTGTACAAAAAACATAATTTACCTATGATAAATCCTATAAATTCAAGTGGTAGATTTGATTCAGATGAACCCCAACCTATCATTGATCAAATTAATGGTCTTTTTTTTAAAGATTCAAATGAATCTATAATTGAATTTTTAAAAAATAAAAATTTAATATTTTATGATGATTTAAGTGGTTATGAGCACGATTATCCGCATTGTTGGCGATGTAAATTACCACTAATATATTATGCTACTAAAAATTGGGTAGTAAAGGTATCAAAATTTAAAGATAATTTAATTAGGTTAAATCAACAAGTAAATTGGTATCCACAAGAAATAGGTGCAGGAAGGTTTTATGAGTGGATAAAAGAAGGCAAAGATTGGAATCTATCAAGAAGTAGATTTTGGGGCATTCCTTTACCGGTTTGGAAGTGTGAAGATTGTGGCTCTTTAGAATTTATTGATTCCTTTGAAAAATTATCTAAACAACTTAAACCCAAAAATATCTATATACTTTTAAGACATGGTGAGGCAATAAGTAATAAAGAAAACCTACTTTCTTCTTATCCAGAAATAATTTTTAATCCACTTACTCCAAAAGGAGAAAATCAAATAAAAAAAGTTGCCAATTTATTGCTTAAGGAAAAAATTGATTTAATAATTACTTCACCTCTTTTAAGGTGTAAGCAAACAGCAGAAATAATCGCCCAAAAAATAAATGCCCCAATTATTATTAGTTTTGATTTAAGAGAAATAGACTTTGGTAGTTTAAATGGTAAAAAAATAGAAGAATATCACAAACTTATTGAATATGAAAAAGAAAATCAATTTTTTATAAAACCTGATGGAGGAGAAAATTTAAACGAAGTTCGCCAAAGAGTGATTAATTTGATTTTAAATTTAGAAAAGACATATGAAAACAGAAAAATACTTATAGTTTCTCACCAAGATCCTATTTTAGCTTTATTAGCTGAAATGCAGGGTATGTCTTGGGAAAATGCTGTTAAAAATAAAGAATTTTATTTAGATTTAGCACAATTTAAAAAAGCAAATTTTTTAATTTTGCCTAGAAACGAAGATGGAGAAATAGACCTCCACAGACCTTATGTAGATAAAATTAAATTTAAATGTCGCTGCGGTGGAGAAAAATCAAGAATAGAAGATGTTGTTGATATTTGGTTTGATTCAGGAGCAGTTCCTTTTGCGTCAAGACATTATCCTTTTGAAAATAAAAAAGAAATTGATGAAGGAGAATTATTTCCTGTTGATTTTATAGTTGAAGGAGTTGATCAAACAAGAGGCTGGTTTTATACTTTATTCGTAATTGGATATTTAGTAAAAAAGTCTCTAACTTATAAAAATGTTGTTTCTTTAGGTTTGGTTCTTGATAAAGAAGGAAAAAAAATGTCTAAATCCTTAGGAAATGTTGTTGATCCATTTCAAGCAATAGAAAAATGGGGTGCTGATATTTTGAGATTTTATTTTTTTTATGTCAACGATGCTGTTGATAATAAAAAATATAACGAAGATGAAATAATTAACTTAAAAATTAATTATTTTGATCTTATTTTAAATATTTATAATTTTTATAAAACTTATTATACTCCAGAAGCAAAAAATTATAAAAAACCTCTTAAACAAAATATCTTAGACAAATGGTTTGATATAAGATTAAATTTAAGCAAAAATATTGTTTTTAATGCTTTAGAAAATTTTAATCCTAACAAAGCAGCTCGAGAGTTATTTTCTTTAGTTAATGATTTTTCTAAATGGTGGTTAAGAAGAAGTAGAAGAAGATTTCAAAAGCCTAATAATAAAATGGAACTTATAGATGCCTTATTAAAAATTGAAGAATATATTTTAGAAATAATTAAGCTATCTGCCCCACTTACCCCCTTTTTTAGCGAATTTTTATATCAAGAAATAAAACCCTATGTTAAAAATAGATTCAAAACCTACTTAAGTGTTCACTTAGAGACTATAGAAAAACCAAAAGATTTGTCTAAAAAAGAAACACAACTTATTAAAGATATGGATTATATAAGAGACATCATCTCATCAGTTTTAATGCTTAGAAAAATAAACAATTTAAAAATAAGACAACCTCTTTTAGATATTTATATTGCTCAAAAAATAGATGAAACTTTTTTTGAAATTATTAAAGAAGAGGTTAATGTTAAGAATATAAATTTAGGCGAACCAAAAGATAAAAATAGTTATGTTTACACCGAAGATCCAGTTGCTATATGGTTAAATATTAAAGTAACGCCCCAACTTAAAGAAGAAGGCATTGTAAACGATATAGTCAGGTATATTCAAAGTTTAAGACAAGATCTGGGTTTATCTCCTCAAAAAAAGATTAAAGCTTTTATTAATGTAGAAAATAAATATTTAAAAGAATTAATTAGAAAACATATAAACACTATTAAATATAATTGTAACTTAACTGAGATTTTATTAAAAAAACCATCAAAAATATTAGCAGAAAAATCTTTTAAGTATCAAGAATTAGGAGAATTTACTATTTATTTAGCCTAATTTGTTTAAATAAAATTTGCCGTTATAATTTTTAATTAATCCTTTTATTTCCATATAAGTTAACACAATCAACAAGTCTCCAATAGAGATTTTGGCATACCTGCTTATTTCTTCTAGAGTCATTGCTTTTTTATTTAAACTTTCTATTATCTTTTCTTCTTCTGGAGTTAGTTTGTCTATTTTTATAATCTTTTCTGGTATTTTAAAATTAAATTCTTCTAAAATATCTTCAATTTTTGTAATTAATTTAGCCCCTTGTTTGATCAAATTATGACTACCTTCAAAATTTTTGTTAGTAATTTCTCCTGGAACAACAAAAATTTCTTTATCATACTTTAAAGCATATTTTGCTGTAATTAAGGCCCCAGAATCGATAGGTGCTTCTATAATAATTACGCCATCTGATAAAGCTGCTATTAGCCTATTTCTTAAAGGAAAATGATAGGGCATAGCTTTTGTTTCGTTAGAAAATTCGCTTAAAACTAAACCTTCGTTTTCAATTATTTCTTCTACAAGGTTTCTTTTAGAAGAATTTAAAGCATTTAAGATTCCCTCTCCTATAACTGCAATAGTTTTTCCTTTAGATTTTATTACTGATTTATGAGCGCAACTATCTATTCCATATGCCAAACCACTTATTATGACGATATCAAGCCTAGATAAGCTTTCAGCTATTTTTTCAGCAACTTTTAATCCATAAAATGTTGGTTTCCTAGTTCCTACGATTGCCAGATAAAGAAATTTGTTATTATTTTTTAAAAGACTTAAATTACCTAAAGCATAAAATCCAAATGGCTTTTCTTTTATTTTTAAAAAGCTCTTAGGATAAAAATTTGATTTAAGGGTAATAATTTTTATATTATTATTAATCTGGTCAAGTTTTTTATCATTAATATTATCAGAAAATTTATTTTTTTCTTTTAAATATTCATAAATTTTTTGATAGCTTTTATATCTATGATATAATTTAATTAGTTTTGGTTGATAAGGCTTAAAATTTTTATTTATTAAATCAAAATAAACCTCTTCCATTTTTTTATTTTTAAATTTATCTTTTTAAATTATATAAAAAATCAATTAATTTTTGATTTTCTTAAAAATTTATATTTAAATGTCTCAGTACAAAGCAGAAGATATACAAGTTTTAGAAGGAATAGAAGCTGTCAGAAAAAGACCTGGGATGTATATTGGTGGTACCGGCAAAGAAGGATTACATCATTTAATTTGGGAAGTAGTGGCTAATAGTATAGATGAAAGTTTGGCAGGTTATTGCAAAAATATTAGTGTAACGATTGAGTCTGAAAATCGAATAAAAGTTTCTGATGATGGTCGCGGAATTCCTGTTGATATTCATCCAAAAACCAAAAAATCTGCGCTTGAGACAGTTTTAACCTATCTTCATGCAGGAGGAAAATTTAGCGATAAAGCTTATAAAATCTCAGGTGGTTTACATGGTGTTGGTATTTCTGTAGTTAATGCCTTAAGTAAATATTTAAAAGCTGTTGTTTACCGAGATGGGTTTGAGTGGGTACAAGAATATGAAAGAGGAGTTCCTAAATATAATCTAAAAAAATTAAAGCCTTCTAAAAGACATGGCACAACCATTATATTTGAACCAGATAATAAAATATTTGAAAAAGTTGATTTTGATCAAAATTTAATTTTGGATTATTTAAGGCACCAGGCTTATCTTACCCCAAAGTTAAGAATAAATTTTTTTGATAAAAGAAAGGATAAAAACTTTTTTTACTCTTTTTATTGTGAGGGAGGAATAAAAAGTTTTTTACACCATATATTAAAAAATAAAAAAATAATTAACAACCATCATATATATTTAGAATATGAAGAAGAAAATAGAAAATTTGAAATAGCATTTAATTATGTAGAGTCTCCAGAATTTAAAGAACTGACCTTTACGAATAATGTTTTTAATCCTGAGGGGGGAACTCATTTAATAGGTGCCAGAAATGCCCTAGTTAGAATATTTAATGATTTTGCTAAAAATTTTAATCTTTTAAAAAATAATAAAAATTTTATTTCTGAAGATATAAGAGGGGGTTTATATTTAATAATATCTTTAAAAATGAAAGACCCCCAATTTGAGGGTCAAACCAAGGCAAAATTAGGCAATCCTGAAATTAAAAGTTTTGTAGAAAATAACTTATTTTCTTTATTAAAAGAATATTTTGGCAAAAATCCAGATGAGGTTAAAAATATAATCCAAAGATTGTTAATCAATTTGGAAGCAAGAGAAGCTGAAAAAAGTGCTAAAGAGGCTATATTTAAAAAAAGATTTTCTGTTTCCGCTATTTTATCTGGCAAGCTCGCAGATTGTTCTTCAAAAGATTTTAGTAAAAGAGAATTGTTTATAGTAGAAGGAGATAGTGCAGGTGGCTCTGCTAAACAAGGAAGAAATAGGTTATTTCAAGCAATTTTACCGCTCAGGGGGAAAATTTTGAATGTAGAAAAGGCTAATTTAGCAAAGATGTTAAAATCAAATGAAATTAAGGATCTTATTATAGCTCTTGGCACAGGTATAGGTAAAGATTTTAATTTGGAAAACCTAAGATATTCGAAAATAATAATTGCTACTGATGCTGATATTGATGGCTCTCACATTCGCACACTTCTTCTTACTTTATTTTATCGTTATTTTTATCCCTTGATCGATAATGGTTTTGTTTATATTGCTCAACCACCACTTTATAAAATTCAAGTTGGCAAAGAAATTTATTATGTTTATAGTGAGGAAGAGAAAAATAAAATTATTGATAAATTTTCTAAAAATAGAAAAGAAATTGATGTTCAAAGATATAAAGGCTTGGGTGAAATGAATCCTGAAGAGCTTTGGGAAACAACCATGAATCCCGAGAAAAGAATTTTAAGAAAAATTAGCGTAAAAGATGCTGAAGAAGCAGATAGGCTTTTTTCTATATTAATGGGAACAGAAGTCGAACCAAGAAGAAGATTTATCGAAGTAAATGCTACCGAAGTTAAAAATCTTGATATTTAATAATTATTTTTTTATTTTTTTTATAATTTTAACTACTCTATTTTTTTATTTATCTTTTTTCAATTTTTATTTTTATTTCGTCTTTTTCTTATTTTTATTTTTTTTCAATTTTTATTATCTAAGAGGTATAGAAATATTTTTTAGTTCTTTTATAAGCCCACTCCCATTTTATTTTTTTCCATTTATCTTTGAGATAAAGAATATAAAAATAGAAAGTGTTTTAATCTTATCATCACTTTTATGGTTAATTTACCATTTTCTTCTTGTTAAATTTAAAGACTATAGCAATTTTTATCTTTATTTTTTTATGACATTTACTGTCTATGGTTTATTTAATTATCTTAATTTTTTTGTTACTATAATTTTATATATCATTTTAATTTTCATATTATTTTATTTTTTTGTAAAAGATAACTTAGCTAATTCACTAATTAAGACTATTTTCACTTCTGAGCTTTTTTGGTTGGGATATTTTTTGCCCATAAGTTTTTACTGGACGACTTGTTTGTTAACTTTATTATTTTATTTTTTAGTTAATAGAAGAAATATAATAAGTGATAACTTGTAAATTTTTAGAAATTATGGTATAATTTAAAAAATGTCTAATAAATATTATTCTCAACTAATACCATATGTGATTGAAAAAACTCAATATGGTGAAAGGGCTTATGATATTTACTCAAGATTGTTAAAGGATAGGATAATTATTTTAGGTACACCTATAAATGATCAGGTTGCTAATATTATTATAGCCCAACTTTTATTTCTTGATCATGAAAATCCAGAAAAAGATATATATCTTTATATCAATTCTCCTGGTGGAGTGGTTACTTCTGCTTTAGCTATTTACGATACCATCCAATTTGTTAAAGCAAATGTAGCTACTATTGGCTTAGGAATGGTAGCTTCAGCTGCCTCTTTATTGCTAGCTTCCGGAACCAAGGGTAAAAGAATGGCTCTACCTAATACCGAGATTATGTTACATCAAGTTATGGGTCAAGCAGAAGGACAAGCAGCTGATATTGAAATTACAGCAAAACAAATTTTAAAAATAAAATCAAAAATAAATTCTATATTAGCTAAACATACTGGACAACCATTAGAAAAAATAGAAAAAGATACTGACAGAGATTTTTATTTAAGTGCAGAAGAAGCAAAAGAATATGGAATTATAGATAAAATCATAAATTATGAAAAAGAAACATTTAAAAATGACAATAAAAAAGCTTAAAAATATTGCTTTTATTAATTTAAGTATTGCTATTATAGGGCTCTTAGGCTCCTTATTTTTTGGATTTTATTTATTAAATTTTTACAATAAGGTCTATAATAATAATCGTGACTTTGACAAAAATTATGCTTTAAATAATAACTATGATAATAATAAATCTATCAATGATGAAAATATAGAAGTTTTTAATTTAAATATTGATGAAAATAATTATTTAAGTCCAGATGAAAATCTTAATCAAGAAACTCAATATATAGAAAGAAATAGCTTAAAAGAAGATCAAAATGTAATTAGTAAAAATGAAATAAAAAATAGAAAAAAGATTCAAGGAAAAAATAATAATCAGTCAAACAATAATGTTTTAGAGCAAAATAATTTGCTTAGTAATATTTTATCTCTTTTAGCTAATCAAAATAGTATCAATAATAGTATAAATTTTAATAACAATCAAAACAATCAAAATTCTTACGATAATCAAAACAATAATTTACAAAATAGTAATTTAAATAATAATTGGCAACGCAACGATCAAAATCAAAACCGAAATCAAAATAATAATACAAATTCTCAAACCAATAATAATCAACAAAGAGATAATAACCAAAATAACCAAAACAATAACCAAAATAATAATAATCAAGATAATTTAAATAACAATAATCAAAATAACAATAATCAAAATAATAATAATCAAAATAACAACGAAGAAAATATTAATTTAAATAATACAGCAAATAATAAAATACTAATTTCAGAAGTTTTAATTGATGGTGGAAATAGAAATGATGAGTTTATTGAACTTTATAATCCAAATGATTTTCCCATAGATCTTTCAGGATGGAAATTGGTTAAAATTAATAAAAATGGTAGTACAGTAACATTAATTAGCTCAAGAACAAGAAGCAATTTTAACAATAAGATAATTCAACCATATTCTTATATGTTAATAGCCAATATAGATGGTAGTTTTAACTCAATTGCTGATTTAAGTTATTCAAGCAGCTATCAATTGGCAAAAGATAATTCTGTTGTTTTAATAAATAATCAAAATCAAGTTGTAGATTTAGTAGGATGGGGAAACGCTTCTTTATTTGAGGGGCAATCTATTCAAAATCCACAAGAAAGCCATTCATTAGTTAGAAAAGCTGGAGAGAGTTCTAATTTAGAATCAATAAATGGTCTCGAAAAATCTTTTGGAAATTCTTATGATACTGATAATAATCAATTTGATTTTTTGATATTTAATCAACCTGAACCTCAAAATTCTTTAA
>Ga0197142_1000020_pt1 | contig 135539 bp, 140 predicted proteins | sample GBS60_MetaG_FD_148614 | JGI IMG/M metagenome (GOLD analysis project Ga0197142, IMG submission 148614) | Sediment microbial communities from Great Boiling Springs, Gerlach, Nevada, United States - GBS 60_MetaG | ecosystem: Environmental > Aquatic > Thermal springs > Hot (42-90C) > Sediment... | reverse complement strand
AAACTGCTTTAGCGGTCTCGGAATATACAGCACCAGATAACGCCGGTATTGCGGCAATCAAGGCTCAGACAGATAAGCTTCAATTCACAACGGAAAACGACGTCAAAGCTACCTTGGACGGCGAAACCGTAACCGTTTCGACCAACCAAGACAAAACCGGGTACTCGTTAACTTCGGCTTATGACGCCGCCAAAACGGCGGCTAATCAAGAAACCGCTGACGCCATCAAAGCCAAAACCGATAAGCTGACTTTTAACGAGTCCAATGCTGTTTATGCGTACGGTGCAGGCGGAGCGAGTGCAGAAGAGGTCTGGACTTATTCCAATAGGACTTTGACCGATAAATCAGGCTTTTCGCTGACGGCTGATTACGAAGCTGCCAAAACAGCGGCTTCACAAACCACAGTGGATGCCATTAAGGCGCAAACAGATAAACTGCAATTTACGACGGAAAACGACGTCAAAGCCACTCTAGACGGCGAAACTGTAACCGTTTCGACCAACGAAGATAAGACAGGGTACAGTCTGACGAGCGCCTACGATGCTGCTAAAACGGCGGCATCGCAATCCAGTGTTGACGCTATTAAAACACAAACCGACAAACTACAGTTCACATCAGAAAACTACGTCAAGGCCAAAGCGGAGACAGTGGCCGACAAGACCGACTACAGTCTAACTTCTGATTATGATCGGGCAAAGACAGCGCTCGCTGCGTCCGAATACACAGCGCCAGATAATGCTTCTATTGCGGCGATCAAGGCCAAGACGGATCGTTTGCAGTTTACGGAAGAGAACCTAGTGCGCGCGCAAGTCGGCGGGGTCGAAATCGAACCAGAATCGTTAGCCGCCGTGTGGGACGTTACACTAAGCGAACATCAGAACGCCGGTACAACAGGTAAAGCGTTGCAGGACGTCGTCAGTGCGACATTGAGAATACAAGAAACAACAATTATATTTGCGCCGGTTAACCCGGTAACCAAGCAAATAACTCTTATACGCGGCGACTCTTATTTAGAAAGCGACGGAAGAGCCTTAAAGTTTGTGTTCGGCTCGTCTCCTAATCTGCAAGATAGAACATTAAAGTTTGTAGCTGTTGACTCGTCGAATGGTGATCAGAAACTTGTAGTTACGCCTACGCTGTCTATCCAGAACGGTAAGCAGATAGTAACTGTTGAGCTTACGTCTGCGAACACTTCGCTGCTCCCTGCCGGACATAACTCGGTATCTTACGAAATAGAAGCCATTAAAGATAACCAGAAAATAACCCTCGTTATTGGCAGCATGACGGTACTTAAAGATTTTGCGTAATTCGTGTCGCGGACGTTATTGACAGCTTAAGATGACCTCGGCATACTGTACTGCCGAGGTTTTTGTTTTACGGGAGGTAATATGAAAGCTCTGATTCGTGTTGACGGCCATGTTATCGAAATAACTGCCGCAGGGGGCGTAGCTCAAATGGGAGAGCACTAGCCTTGCAGGCTAGGGGTTGGCGGTTCAAGCCCGCCCGCCTCCAGTATAACCAAGTAAGGCAGTCCGGGTAGCAGGCATCTGGACTGGCCAATAGAGGTAGCCTGCGAAGAGGAGCCAACTATGACAAGCGCAATTCAGCACTACAAGACAGTCATCGCCGAACTAGAAACCATGTTAGATAACGCCCGCAATGCGCCGCTTGTCGAGCTGCGGAGGATACTGGCACGAGGACGGGACTTGTGCGGTATAGACAACGCCGAGGAAGTAGCGCAAGAGATCGTCGATGAGCATGAGCACATCAACGACCTGCGGGAAGCAGTCATCGATGAAACGGAAATGCGAATAATCGAAGCAATACAATCGGCGATAGACGATTGTGAGGTGCGGCGTAGCGATCCCCACGAATTCTATGAGTTTTGCGATTTTTTGGCTAGCCATCTCCCCGTCCGCCTACCATGGAGCGAGGAGGTGCGGAAGTACATCCGGAAGGTGCAGAGTATAGCCGAAGGTAAAGAAAAAGAAGAGTAGGAAGCCAACGAAAACATGGGTTGAACATTTGCGTGCTCGTTCGATAGCACTTGCAATGGCGATTCCAAGCATAGGAGCCGTTACCCTGTTGGCGTCGGGTTGAAGTATCTGGAGGTAATATGAAAGCTCTGATTCGTGTTAACGGTCCTGTTATCGAAATATCCGCAGACGGACACTTACCACTTAATGGAGACATTGTTGATAAGATTACTAAGCAGCTTGTATTTACGAAGATCAACGTAAGCTACAAACGAGGTCGGTTTAGTAAACAAGTAGAACGCTGCGCGTTGTATCACATTGATAGCACCGGCATAATCGTTTGCCAGCGCGGCTGGATAGACAAGATATATGGCATACTATCATCAGAAGGTTTCGATGTTACAGTCGAGGAAGATTGTAAATCGTTTGATGCTAGACGATATCGAGAAGACGTAAGCGCATTGGCAAAGAATTTTCAGTTTAGGCCAAAACAGTTGGACTGTATTGCTGCAATTATGGCAAGGATAAGAAGACGTAGGGGCGGCATCGTGGTCGCCCCTCCTGCTTTTGGTAAAACTAAGCTGATATCGGCGATTTGCCTTCTCTACCCAGAAGCAAAAATCGATGTTATCACGCACGGAAACGAGCTCATAGAGGATCTTTACAGACATCTTATAGCAGTGTCGCCCGAGGTCGGCGTTATCGCAAGGGGCAGTTGCGACAAGAAACGTATCACAATTGTATCTGACATGAGTATGAAGTACGTAGATGGGGATGCGGATATCGTACTGGCTGACGAAGTTCATAAACTTATGACAGACAGAGCGGTAAAAGAATTGGCGAGATATGACCATGCATGTATGTTTGGTCTTACGGCTACGCCCGACACTAGGATGGATAATGCACATCGTAGGATGGAAGGGCTATTTGGGCCGGTGATATTTGAGATTAACTGGGAGGAAGCTGTCCGCGCCGGTCTTGTCGTGCCAATAAAAGTCTACTTGTTGGATATTGCACAGGGCGTAAATGTGTCGAAGTATTACCATAATCAAGTTAGTATGAAACGTTTTGCGTATTGGCGAAATGCGGCTAGAAACAAGAAGATAGCCGAAACAGCCCGCCAATTCGTTCAACTCGGCTTTCAAACGCTTATTCTTGTTGAAACGGTTGAGCATATGGTATATTTGAAGGACCTTTTGCCGGAATTTCATGTCTGCTATAGCAATATGAATCTGGACCGGCCGTCAATAAGGTTCCTTAAAAAGAGAGGACTTCTTGACAAGATCCCAAAGCTATCGTATCGTGATAGGATGTCCATAAAGGCACGATTTGAGTCTCGTGATATAATGGGCTGTATAGCGACCACCATATGGACACAGGGCGTTAGCTTTGATAGCCTTCAAGTTCTCATCCGCGCTGATGGCGGCTATAGCGAGACAAACAACCAGCAGTGGCCTGGTCGGGTGGCTAGGATAGACCCCGCTACTGGTAAATCATACGGTATTCTAGTAGATTGTTTAGACAGGTTTGACGCTTGGGCAAACGCCAGATCTCTAGCCCGCCTTAGGAGCTATAGGAACAATGGCTGGCCAATCACATACAATAGGCCCTGTGAAACGACTACCTCCTAATGTCTTATCTGAATCGTCCACGACGGTATCTAATATATCTGAGATAGAGAAAACTGTCAGAGAATGCTACGTGGAAAATAGGAGATATTATTCTGGTGACAGCGAATCTGAATATGGAAAAGAAGAAACAAGATGGGACAGGCCATCAAAGGTTGACGGTTGCAATATTTGGCGTAGGATTGCCCAGTTTCTGATAGATCACGGCATAGACGATGTTCATAGATACGTACATGCACAGTTTGTTTATAGCGAGAAACCTTCTGAACTTTATCCAACTTTCTTGTTGGGGAAGAAGGCACTGAAGAATTATCATGATTACAATAGCATAGCCGACGACACGCTAAAGTCCAAGCTGGAAGCCGAAATTGCTCGTTTTGAACTAGAAGTGGCTGTCAATGAGCCATACTTCGACTCGACAGAACAGTGCTGGCGGCACATACTAACTAGCTCTTCCAGCGGTTTGTCGCCTCTTATTAGGTATCTTTGTGCCGTAGATACCAAGTTTTACGACATAGCCAGTATGTGGCGAAACGCGGCCGCAACGCAAGCTAAGATGGATCCGAAGGGCTACATAAGGGTTTGGGGTAGATACTTTGGCGATATTATCGAGAAATTTATGGTCGACGCCGGAATTTTGACTCCGGAGTCAAAATTGAAAGGGTAGCAGCATGCAACACAACTATCGTCTTAACGCAATATTGTCTTACGCTATCCATAACCCTGCTTTTATGCGCATAGCAGCCCCCCTCATTAGGGAAGATCATTTTTTATCGACCGAGCAGCATTATAAGATCATATGGTTGCTTATAAAGGCATACTATGAGAAATTTGGCAGAGTCCCTAGTCGAAGCGTTGTCCTATCCGAGCTTAGCAGAATAAGCCACAGTGCGGTATTGTCGCAGCTAAAAACAGAAGCTGCTAGTCTCCTTACGTTATATGACCAACCTGCCAGCGACTTCAAAGATACTGCACACGGAAGTCAGATATTACAAGACTTTCTTGCAGACGTTGTCAAGCGATCCCTATCAAAAGACCTTGAGACGGCTGTCGAGGCGCCAGCATCAAAGCTTCCGAAGATATTGCAGGAGGCGGAACAAAAGATGCGGCAGGTGTCTTCGATAGCTGTCTCGCTTCCAGACGGATCTGTGCTAAAGGGACTTTGCCAGTCCGATTCCGGAACTGTTATAAAAACGCGGCTACCGTTTATAGATTCCAACATGCAGATGTATACGAAGAATGTGAATGTCTTGCTGGGGCCGACAGGGGGAGGCAAAACGATACTATCATGTCAAATACTAGCACAAGCTGCACTTACGTTGAATGCCGACGACAAGCTACATGGTAGGTCGCAGTCAGGATGGTTTGCGTACTTCGGTTATGAGGGGCTTATAAAACGCCCAGCGTCTATTTTCACTAGCTATATCGCGAAGATACCAAGATCTATTCTCATGAATATCAACAGCCTTGACGAGTTATCCACAACAGATAACCCTGCCCCTTCGGATAAGGAGCTAATGCATCGTGGCGAGATCCCGCGGCTTATGGGGCAAAGGGAGAGGATCGAAGCAAGTAAGGATGTCCTTGAAAGCTACATAAAGATATTTAACTTCTCTGGTGTTCCTGATGAAACGGGCGCTGTATATGGATACGGCGGTATTAACGAAATAGTGAGCTTTATAGATCGTTACTGTAACCAGCTAGGGATCCCTCTCCGGTTGCTAGTGATAGACTGGGCGGGTATGGTCGTGCAAAGATATCTGCAAAGCACTAAACAGCAGGATAAGAATATAATCTTAGAGCTAGGTCGTTTTGTAGACAATGTTTACAACAAAATTGCATATCCGTTTGACTGCTCTGTCTTAGTAGTACATCAAGTAAGGGGCGCATTACAGCGGAATAGAAGCGTTTCCGTACCCATTTCGCACGCAGATGCGGCTTGGTGCGCAGATTTCGGGGTCAATGCATCTTATGTATTTTGCCTAGGTTTCAAAGACCCAGAAACAAACATGTGCCTGCTGACATGGACTAAGACACGAGACGGAAAAACACCGCCACCCGTTGTTTGTCAGCTTGATGGTGAGCTTTCTCGGTTTATTACCGTTGACGATCTATATCAGTACGACTATACCGTTAAGCGAATTGTGCCTCGCGAAAGAAGTATGAAGTCTAGAGTCGTTAGCGTTGATTTCTAGGAGTACTAAATGAATCCTATTAATGTCACTTTGTTTTCTCTTCTGGAAAGGACATTCGGTTCCGTAAAAATAGCAAAAGCCGGCGAGCCGTTCCGTTATAACGCGGGAGAGTTCGCCGGCTCTCCTTATTTAGAAATATTAGACTACGGCGAAACATACCGTATATGCTGTCCCTTCTGCGCCAAAAGAGGGGATGCCGACAGACGATATAGACTGTGGATAAGCCATGTATGGGGTTGCTATCTGCCAGAGCTCGATAAAAGACTTTGGGCAGCTGCAAAATGTTTTCACAATGATTGTCTAAGCGACTGGAATGTGCTAAGTTCGCTCATTGATTCGGTTTTTATATCCAATTATGATATATCCACACATAACTTTGTGTACGATAAGCAAAGCGATAATATTCAGCTCCCACCTCTACCGGGGGACTGCATACCGCTGAAAGAGCTGGACAGCTCCCACAAAGCGATAAAGTTCTTACGCGAAAGGGGGTTCGATCCAGCGCATTTGCAGGATAATTTTGGAGTCTGTTATTGCTATGACTCTTCTCAATATCCCTATGCCATCGATAAGCTCGTCTTTCCCATAGACTTTAATGGCCAGAGAGTGGGTTGGCAATGTCGATATATAGGGACGCCTCCTGGAAAGATGCCGAAGTACTTTTCGGCTCCAGGAATGAGTATTAAGCGATACATTTACAACTACGACAAGGCTAAGCTATCTAACGTTGGCATACTAGTAGAGGGTGTGTTCGATGCCGCCCGGATAGGGTATGCTGGAGCTCTGTTTGGCAAGACATTGAGTCTACAGCAGTTGACGCTTATAAGCTTGGCCTGGGATAGATGTATCGTATTCTTAGATCCTGATGCCGCGGATAGCGCAGAAAAAATTGCAAATACGCTAAGATCGAACAATATTCGCGTAGTATGCGTAAAGGGTCACCCTGCAGATCCTGGCAAGCTAACGAAAGAGGTCTGCGACGGTCTTATAAAGCAGGCTATGGCCAGTTTTTGACTCCGGAGTCAAACTAGCGGCATTTAAATATGGTAAGGGACGGCGTTTGCCGTCCACTTGCCGTTGTTTTTAGCTAGGAGTGTGCGATGTTTGAGATGTTGGGAGAGGTCCCTCCAGAATTGGCCAAGCCAGCTCAAATGAAGGCGATGCTTGGTCGAGGTAATTTCACAGATAATTTATTAGATATGTGTCAGTCCATAATCTCGGCCAAGTGCGATTGCAACATAACGCTGAAATATAAAGGTACAACTGCTACGTGTCCCGTGCTCGGCGGTCATTTATGGAGTGGCAAGTCTGGACGTTCCAATATAGTAATTGTCGGAAAGAATCCCGGTTACACTGAAATGTTGCAGAAACGGAACTTCGTAGGCCCTAGCGGCGAAATACTGCGCAGGGCCTTAAAACAGCACGGGTTTGCCGACGAGCAGCTAGATAATATCTATGTTACTAACGTTATAAAGTGGTATTCCAAAGCTATACAGAGCGAAGCGTTTCCGTCAAACTGGGTAGATGTCGGTAGATATATCCTTTTTTTAGAACTCATCGAGCTAAAGCCCAAATTTTTGCTTCTCTTGGGGGCCGATGCAGTAAAGGCAGTTCTTGGCGCTAAATATACGTTGAAGTCGTGCTTGCATAAGGAGATTAAAAAGGCATTTTGCAAAGAGTACGAGACACGAATCTTTGCAGCAACACACCCTGCCATGATTGCCAGAAATCCAGAGCTGTTCTCTCTTTTTGTTTCTGAGCTGGCTGACTTTGCAGGGGCCGTTCTTGGGAAAAGCATCGCGACAAAGAACAGTCGGGTAATTATTGATGTTATCCGCGACGCAAACAAGCTATCGGATATTATTAGCGACATAAAGCGCGAAGAAGGACTTATTAAGCTAGCTGTCGATTTAGAATGGGAAGGACTGTTTCCAGTAAATCAGGGTTCTCATGTAAGAACGGTACAAATATCCCATAAGCCGGAATATGCTGCGGTAATAGTACTACGTAATGAAAAAGGCGAACCGTGCTTTGAACCATCTGTAGATTCCGCTGTTGCGCTACTAAAGGATCTGTTCTCGCTCCGCAACTTGCAGATAGGCGGTGCCCATATATCGGCAGACTATCCTTGGCTAAAGTCACTCGGCATTGATATTTTAGAAGGCCGAGATACCATCCCAGATGACGCATCCGGGCCGGACTATCCCGGTATTTTTGATGTAGCTTTAGCTGAACACGCCCATAACGAAAACGCTAAGTACGATTTAGAAAGCCTCGCAATTTCTAGGTGTGGTTTCAAACCTTGGTCTGAAAGTTTGGAAAAATGGAAAGCAGCGCGATGTAGCGAGCTTGGCATCTCTTCAAACAAACTGACGGGATATGGCGCTTGTCCGGATCATATTCTTATCCCATACGCAGCAATGGACGTGGCAGCTACACGAGACCTTATGGACGCCGAATCGGCTATTTTGCGGGCAGGCGATATGTTTACTGGCAATGAAGTATTCTCAGCCTTCAAGACGTCAACGAAAGGCCTGGCCGCCGTTATGCACATGCACGACGTTGGTGTTAAGGTAGACAGGAGTCAGATCGACAAGCTAACCCTATCGTATTTGGAAGTGCTGCAATCCAAGTTGGATGATTTTAGAAAAAAGATAAGCTGGCCGAGCTTCAATCCCAGGAGTTATTACCATGTAGCTGAATTTCTATTCGGCGATAAATTCAATAGGCAGGCAGATAAAGACGGCAGTAAGATATGCGTTCGACCAAGCGGCGCAAAGACGTTGGGACTTACGCCTATAAAAACAACAAAGAAGAAAGCATGGACCGGAAGCCCAACAGAAAGTCCAAGCACAGACAAGGAGGTCTGCGGTATACTGGCAGCGCAAGATCCGCTTGCTGGCGAGCTTAGGGATATCAAATTCATCGACCACATTTTGAAGAGTGTATTGAGGCTGCCAAAGACGGATGAAGACGGCGATCAGTTTGTAACAGATGAAGAGGGTAATCTCGACTATGAAGAAGGAATTGCCTCGTTTATTTGTGATGACGGTAGAATACATGGCACATTCTCTATACTTGCAGAAACGGGTCGTATGCGGAGTTCCAGACCAAATTTGCAAAATATGGCCAAAAGCCGCGAAAGCGCATATGAGGCGATAGCAGGAGACAAATATCCTGGCCCTATCCGAAGCATATTTGTGGCCGAGCCTGGATATTTGCTTGTCGAGGCTGATTTTAAGGTTGCAGAGGTATTCTGTCTGGCTGTCATGTCTCAAGACGAGCTACTTCTAGATCATTGTATGAGAGCAATGCTACCGGAAGATCATCCTGACTACTACGACATCCATTCAAACATTGCTGTTAAAGCCTTTCAGTTAGACTGCGCGCCGACGAAAAAGGCGCTCGCTGAAGCAGGAAAGTCCCACCTAAGAGTGGGGGCTAAGGCGGTGCTGTTTGGTGGTATGTACGGCCGCGGCGGCGAAGCCATTGCACGTCAGTGTCAGCAGGAAGGGGTCAGTTTGACTGTCGAAGATGCGGACAAGATCATGGAATCTATATTCTCGACGTACAAGACCGCCGCAGCTTATCTTAATGGATTGGAGCTCCGCGTAGAAAAGCCTGGATGGATAAGAACATATTTTGGTAGGGTACGACGGTTTCACCCTACATCAGATCCTGCCGAGCTTGGTCATCAAAAGAGGCAAGCTAGAAACTTTGTTATGCAGTCCACCGTAGCAGACGCTATGAATCTCACCCTTTATAAGCTATATTCACACAATATGAGAAAGCAAATAGGGTATAGAATAGTTCTTCAAATGCATGATGCTTGTCTTCTTGAAGTTCCAGAGAAACACGTAGACGTAGTAAAGAACGAAATAATTCCTGAATGCGTTAGTAGCGTCAAGTTCCGGCCTTGTACAGCAGACGGAGAAGCATACGGAGACTACTATCATTTCTTCTCGGATATAGAGGTATATCAAAGGTGGGGAATTCCTCTGGGTTAATGCAACAAGGAGTCTGGTGTGGCTAGATACATTAGCAACAACGAAACCTGTCCTGTGTGCGGTTACCGCAGGTTTATGCTTTACAGGGAAGAGGATCTCATCGTGGACGCCGTCTGCCCAATGTGCGGTTATAGAATCAATTCGACATATCCGGTTCAGGACATTGTCGATAGAGCGAAGAATATCGTTAAACAATTAAAAGAAGAGGACGAGAACAAGATATATGATGATTTTCTTCGTACAGGTAAGGCGTATGTAGAAAGGGTCCTTGTTAGTGGAAAGGAGAAGGAAGATGTTTGACGTCGACGAACTCAGCTCTAGAACTACTGTGCTGCTGAAACCCGAGTTTGCCAATCAGTACAACATAGTGTACCCTATGTGGGGTAGCTCGGCTAACATTTTTAGGGTACTACCGGGTAGACTACAAAACGGAGACCTGGTAGACAGCGTCGCCTATAACGGTAAATGCGGTCCGTGGTTGTATCCCGTCTACGGTATAACAATCTCGTCGCCAACACGGCAAAAAACGATCATTATAGGCGACAGGACGATGTTTGATGAATACAGCATCCAGAATACGTTGGCATATCGCGTCTATAAGACGATCTACGATGTCGTAGCTAGCGGCGCAAAGCCTGCCTGGGAACATTACAATTTGGTAAGACTACGCGGATCTGCGTTCGATCCTCTGAATAAGCCTGTATTGAGGCGCCCGGGCGTTTTGTATCTTGCGTTTGCCGAGGTTGTGGAACATTCGAGAAAAAGCGAGATCGATCCAAATAAACTATCTGTACTAGTTCTTCAACAAACTGCTGGACAAGCACTTGCCCAGGCGGCAAGGATGGCTTATGGGTACGGTAAGGACATTATTAAATCTACGGACGGCGCGCTTGTGAATATCCGCCCATCCCAGGTTATTGATCCACAACGCGTTGTATTATGTACGGAACGCAGCAACGTGGGATTTGCCGTTGACGTGCTACGCGAGCCGCCGACGGCTCCCGTTGAACCTGAAAAGCTGCAGGTAATAAGGCCGTGGAAAGACATCCTTGAATTTGCTAGCGACGAAGAACAAAAACGAACATTTAAGGAGCTACTTCCACGAGAAGTGTCTGCATACTTATTTAACGAGCCAATTGATCAAAACGAGGCAGACAATGGTTTGCCTTCATTTGATGATATTCCGTTCGACGTCCCGGCTGACGATGGTCAGCCTAACGAGGCCGATAAGCCAGATAATGACATATCCGAGATTAGGGATATGCTTCGTAAAGCATTAGAGGATTTCAGTACAGATAAATAATTTGTCGGGGGTTGGTTGGTATAGGCTAGTATAGCCTATACCATTTTTTGACTCCGGAGTCAAAAATTGGAGGCGTCGTAATGTCACAAAGAAACTACCCTGTAGATGATAGTCTAGACAGCGCACTGAAAGTTCTACAAAACAAACTATCTAAGGGCGATAAGATACTAGGAAGTCCCCCTACGCTTCTGTTGGGGTTGCCTGTACCGTCGCTTGCAGTTCGGTATTTACTACAAAATACAGGGATGCCGTTAGGGGTGGTATACCACCTTGTCGGACCTCCGGCTTCGTTTAAATCTACGCTTGCCGTAGAAATAGGTAGGTGGCACCACGCTTGCGGTGGGGCTATAATTATCTGCGAAGCCGAAACAAAACCCACCCCCGCACTGCGGGAAAGTATTATCGGAAGTGACCCCCCTAGAGTGGTAGTGTACGAGTGCAGGTTTCTTGAGGAATGGCAGCGCGCTATCATAGAAGCCGTTAAGATAATGAAAGACCGGCAAGGAGAGGATCAGAAACCTATTGCGTTTATAGTAGATAGCTACATGGGTAAGCTCCCCAGTAAGCTATTTAACGATGTACTAAGGCAAGGATTCGCCCAGAGGCACTTTGGCGAAGCTGCTATGCTGATCGGCGACTGGTTGAGCGCCTATACCTCAGCCGTACAGGGATATCCATATAACCTGATAGGGGTAAACCATCTTAAGGAATCGGTCCATCCAATAACAGGGCTGCCGGTATATCGCACGCCGGGAGGTCAGTATCTAAGGCATCAGAACTCTATAGAAATCAGAGTGACACGCAGCCGTACAGAACAGAAAAAGGCCGGTGATATAAGCTATCACGAGACCCTCATCCAGCTATACACATCCAAAAATTGCCGAGGGGCACAGGATAAGAAGATAGCAGTCGTGCTGAGGCAGTGGAACGAAGTGGTTGACGATAAGCCAATGCTTATTAGCAATTTTGAGTGGTGGGAAGCCACAACATGGATGCTTTACGATGGGACAGGTATGCCAAAGGCAGATAAGGAGATACTTCTTCCAAAGGTTAAGAAGATATTGGACATCAAAAAACGTGCCCGAGGCGACCTGTTCTATTGCGAACAGCTAAAAGTGCCACAGTCAGATCCCATTTCTGCCCATGACATGGGTATCAAGATTGAAGAGCAAAAAGACATATTGCAGGAACTCTATAAGATATTCGGTATTAACGTGATAGACCTTTATGACGCAGAGAAACCTCTAGTTAAGTCCAAGGTTGAGACTGGCGACGACTACGACAGTCCTATGGAAAACATTAAAGATGGTACACTGGACATTAGCTTTGAGGAGGACGCGTTATGAGCCACAAAATTGATAAGCTTTGGCAGTTTCTACGAACAACTTTGGAGATATATGACGTTACGAGGATTGTCGATGCAAGACTGGCGGTCGTTGGTAGAATAGCCGTCGGCGACTCAATTAGGATCGAGCAAGTACATCCTGATGTTCAATACGACTTGTTAATAGTCGATAGGAAAGGGTTCCATAAATATTTGAATAAGATACCTAGCATTAATGTAAGCAGTATAGCATTCTTATCTGAGAAAGACGGTGCCGATGAGCAGGGCGATGCCGACGTTTTGAAGTTTTTCTACGATATAGGCGCTACAAGTGACTTATCGTTTGATATATCTAGTTTTGGAACAGATTATCAATGGCTGTTTGTGTTTCGCGTCGATAAGAAAGAGGGAAGCGAGAAGATGAGAGACAAAAGCGAGCGCCCAGACGATAGTCTTGTCGTGGCGTCTAAGAGTCAGTTACCGGAATCAGGACATGTTGCTGAAGGCGTATTCGATTCGATAAGAAGCATAAACTTTGATGCATTGTACGATTTTGAGAAACCCATCGTTCGAGATATTTGTAGGCATATTAACTCGTACTTAAAAGATAGCCTTATGTGGTATTGGAAACTAGGAAGCTACGTCGATAAGCTAAGGCGAGCTGCAGAAAAGGCAGGACATGATTTTAGAGATCGAATGGCCGTCCTGGCAGGGATGCTAGGAAATAATACAATACGGACTTTGTATAAGGCAAAGCAGGTATATGATAGATGGGAAGAGAAGGAGTTTAAGCAGCTCATAGCCTATAACGACAAAGAAGGCGCCAAAGGCTCTTTAAGTTTTAGGCATATGCTGGCGTTGTCCCGTTTGGACAACGATGAAGAAGTTGTTGAGTATGCAGAAGAGGTTGTAAATAAAGGCATTCCGGCAAGAGACCTAGAAATCCTGCTAAAAGGTAAAGGCAAGCCGAGAGGCAGAGGTCCAGAGACGGTGCTACCATCGTCTATGGAGCATAGGCTCGCTAAGTTGTATAGACAATTAGTTCCACTAGAGCGAACTGTAAAGGCGTTATGCGACGACAAGGAATTTGTCTCCGATCTGGCCGATATTGAGCTTGATGACCAAATTTATAAACTATTGGAAAATCTGGCAAAATCAATCGGCGGCGTTCTAGATGATTTGCAGATTTTAATGGACGCCATTAGTAAGGCGTTGTCCAAGTCATAACCCTTTTTGATATTTCCTGGATTATTGGGCCTGAAGTAGTCAGGCTGATCTTTGCCTTAAACAACACATTCCACTTTCCGAACCGTCCCACGTCCCCCCCATTCCCCGGGTCCAGCGGCTGTCGGAGGCGAGGGTGTGTTGTGGCAAGGCAACATTGACGAGGTCATGCCTTGCTCCAGTCGTGTATTGGTCCAATACATCCAGGACTTGAGTTCGCATTGATGTCTTCATTATCGAATCAGAAATGGTTCGACAAGTACAATTCAACCCAGTTAGATATTACCGGACTGTCAGTCTTTGTAAGACATCGCTGGCCTAACAATCGATATGCTTAGAATGGTCTTTACCATGAGGCTAGCAGTAGGTGAACGTGAGGATGTATTGGTGGGTTCAGGCCCACCCGTACGGGCGGTAGCAACGACTGCCCTGAATACTGCGATGTTGTCTTGCCACAACACACCCTCGCCTCCGACAGCCGCTGGACCCGGGGTCAAGGCGGCTTAGCTATTAAAGGTCGGCTAAGATGGCTAAATATTTAACTATGGACGGGCGCAAAAAGCCATACATATCTCTTAAACTCATAAAACGGCTAGCTAGTAAGATATATAGCCGCCTCTTGCTGTTCGCCGATAGAAAGATAGGTAGCGACGAGCTACTCGAAATGTCGAAACGGTTAGTAGATATATTCAAACCGCCCAAACCGGAAACTATTATTGACTGCGTACTGCCGCTTTACGATACCACGCCAGATAAGAACGAACTGGAGATTATGTCATGGCGGCTGGCTGCTAATGCTAAGAGGATAAGAAATTCAATACCAGTTCCTTATTGGGTAGGGCAGACGAAGGAGGAGCCAGCAATATGTCAGTTCATATGCCCGGAAGACCCAGAAGCCGAAATTAGCGGTTATATGAGATACCACGTCCTTACAGGGCTGGCTGCCGGGGTAACAGGTAGAATATACTTATCTAACGACGCCGGAGTCTTAGTATGCAGGCGGTTATCATTTGACAAGGGCATATTCCGAATGTCGCAGCTGTCGGCGATAACCTTTGTGTGCGTTCTACAGCCGTCAAGGGCTAAATATCCAAGGTTTAGTATTAGCTCAGTCGGCACTACTAAAAAGATACGACAACGTAATGCCTTGCTGATGGACTTGTGGTATAGATCCAAGACAGAATATACACAGATAATAGCCAGGAATGCATACTACATACCTGTCGTCATAGGCGGTAAATACACGAAAGACCTTGTTATTTCTTTTTAGCTATGGAGGAACGATAAATGCTACAGTTCAGACCTATTGCAAACCCGTCGGAGGTTCCTTTTTACAACCCAGAAAGAGACCTGGCTCATGTCGGTCCGCTGTTGATAAGGGAAGCTATAGCACAGCTTGAGCCGTCTGCTAGGGAGCCGTGGTTCAACGATTTCCTTGTGAAAAATAATATCAGTGACGGACAACTTGCGATAGCGGCGGAGCGTATCGCAAAGGCTCTTAGTAATATGACAGTAGATGTAAGAGAAGCGCTAGGAACGGCCGGCTTTTTTGACTTGCCTATACCGGTTCAAATGGCTGTATATACAAAGATAGGTCAGATATTTCTGGCGGCTACGCATACTTCTATAAGGTGGATATTAGATATCGAAATGACGAAGGCTCCGATAGCCGATAAGATTCAAGATGCGGCAAAGACGATATCCACGACAATCAAACTAAAATGAGCTACAGAGACCCCACCGTACGGCGCTACATTAGCGATAACGTAGCCATCCCGATACCATCGGACTTGGAATGTCGCGACTGTGGTGGAACCGCTACGATATATTGTAGCGACAGCCTAATGCCTGTTATCTGCTGCCCTAGATGTGGCATTAAGCGGTTTCCGGATTTATTTGAACACATTGAGAGACCTCCGCTATCGCCGCGTCGAAGATTGCGCGAAGAGCACCCTATCACTGATGACGACATCCCCGAGTTCATATCTTGGCTCAAAAGATACTTCGATCCGCTTATTTCAACGGCAGACGCGGCGCACGTTTTAAGAAACATATTCTGCTACGTAAACTACGCCGGCAGATTACGTTTTGCTTGTCGATTATATATTTGCGAAGGTTTGGTTACGGGGCATCTAATATTCAAAGGCCGGTCGCTGTTCTATTTTGGTGGGGGTAAAAAAATAGGCGGTATACTGCCGCGCGACAGTGTATTTAAGAGCGATCTAGCGATATTTATATCTCCATTAGACACGCTAAAGTGCTATGTTTCTAACGCACGGTTGAAGGGCAATCTAGATATTCCTATTTACTCGTTTGCCGGATGGAGCTTTCGCAAAAGGCGTAGCAGCCCGCGCACTTCTGTCGAAACAGATAATAACTTCCCGATATCTTTTCTGAATATAAACCGTAAAGCGGATATTATCATTGCAATTCCTGAAGGATGCGGCCACCGTGAGATCAACAAGACGATATGTGTTGCCGACGCGGTAGGCGCCTACATATCCACCTATGACCCGGCAGAGATAGACGATGTTGATGCGTTAATATCGGCTATAGAAAAAAGAGCCGTACGTGCGCACGACGTGTCCTTTGTTGTTTATAATAAGCCATTTAAATTGCAAAAAGATAAGCTTGTTGTAGAAAAGATTAATGAACATGATGGTGTAATACTACTTGGCAGTGGTGCGTATATAATCATGAGGAAAAACTGCTGGCTGGATGCGCTTAACATGACCCCAATAACCAATTTTGCCGCCAAAATAGTCGACGTGCGTAGAGATAAACTGGTTGTTGAGATAACATATATAGATGGGAGAAAGATTATTACAACGGTATCGATGCACGGCGCGACCGTCATGTCAGGCGCTGTTAGATCGGCGATTGTTAAGGCGATTGTCAGGGAAAGCTTGGTTCCAATAATATTATGTTCGAGTCGGCTCCTGTTTCAACTAACGGTTCTAGCGTCGGACACCAAAGAGATGTCGAAAAAGCTCTTTCAGAGCTGGCGTTGATAGCACAGAACAATAGCAGCGCTGTACCGCTTCTGCCTTTTCTATTCAGCATAAACGGCGAACCACTAACTCTAGAAGATCATTTTGTCTTCTCGCCTCTCTTTAGCCTCCGCCAGCCGATGGAAACGGTCCTAATGTGCGGCAGGCAGGTCGGCAAAACCACTAATATCGCCGTCCAGAGCCTTCTTTTGGCAGCTAGCGTACCATATTTTACGGTTACGGTCGTATTTCCCAGAGAAATACACGCTACCCGCTTCAGCACACTATATCTTAGTCCAATACTGCGTTCTTCTGTAATTGGTAGGATATTAATGGGCAAAGACAGCGTCGACCAGGTATTCCAGAAGGACTTTACTAACGGTTCTCACGTGATACTCACTTATGCCTACGATAATCCTGACCGTACAAGAGGTATCGCGTCCACAAGACTATTGTGCGACGAGACGCAAGACATGCTATTGCCGACCATAGACATCATTAAAGAGACTCTCTCCCACGCTAAATTTGGGGTACAGGCTCTTTACGCTGGGACGCCGAAAACAACAAGCAACACGTTAGCGACGCTATGGTACCGAAGCAGCCAAGCTGAATGGTTTATTCGATGCACCCATTGCACTACAAATGGTCTTACGACATGGAATATACCGTCGCCAGACTATCATCTCGAAAAGTTACTCGGGCCAGTTCACGATAAGATATCCGAACGATACCCTGCTCTTTTATGCCACAAATGTCGGCAGCCCATATCCCCCAGAAATGGTATGTGGGTCCATAGGTTCAAGGATCGCGTTCACGAATTTACTGGATACCACGTTCCACAGATATTGCTGCCACATCATTATGCAAACCAGCGGAACTGGGCGACGCTTCTTAAGAAAATAAACGGGCCGGCGTACATATTCTATAACGAGGTCATGGGTTGGCCGTATGACGCTTCTGCGGCTCTAGTCGGCGAAGTAGATCTACAGCGAGCATCAACTCTGTGGGAGAATAAGGACGAGACTGCTATAGAGAAAGCAAAAGACTACATTATTACGGCATTAGGTATAGACTGGGGTGGTGGCGGGGAAGAAATGACAAGCTTTACGACATTGGCTCTTGTAGGACTGTGCCCCGATGGTAAGCTGCACGTAATTTGGGGTAAGCGATTACTTACCCCAAACGATCATCTACGCGAGGCTGCCGAAATATGTCGATACTGTTATCATTTTAATCCAACTATTCTGGCTCACGACTACGGCGGCGGCGGCATGGTTCGTGAAACCATACTTATTAACGCAGGATTTCCAGACAACAAGATAATTCCTATGCTATATAGCGGAACAAGCATGGAGGCTGTCTATAAGATAAAGGAACCGTCGCCGTTACAACCTCGTCCATATGTATTGTTGCATAAGTCAAAAACGCTACAGCTTCTATGTGCACTTATCAAGCTAGGCCATATACAGTTCTTTGCATATAAGAAGGACGATCCGGATAGTTGTCTTACTACGGACTTTCTATCTTTGAAAGAGGATCGGACGCAGTCTATTATCAGGGAGCGTTATCATATTTCTAAGCAGCCAGGGTCGATAGACGACTTCGTTCACGCCGTAAACTACGCCTGCTCGGCTATATGGATACGTACCCGCTGGCCGGATTTGGCCAATATACTTGCCAGCTATGCCTCAGAGACGACGGCCTAATAAGTTATAATAGAGTTTAGAGATAATTTTTGACTCCGGAGTCAAAATTTCCAACGGAGGTCTAATAATATGGCCATTTTTGATCAACGTACTGACCAAAGCGGGCAAAGAACTGCCAACATAATCTCTAGCTTTAACGCGCCGGAATTTGTAAAGTTAGCGTCTGCTGATGCTATTTACGGCAAGGATGCTAAGGGCAGCCTTGACTACGCTGATCCATATAGGAAACGCTATCCAATAACAAATCCCGCTGCCGTATGGGTTTCGGCGGCTTATTTTTGGTTGGAGAAGAATGCAGACGAAAACGTGGAGCGGCGTATTTTAGAGGCAGCCGACCTATTCAATATAACAGACGAGGTTCTGAAGCTTAAGAAGGACATAGTCGAGGCTTTAGAGAAGACAGCCAGCGACAACGATCTTCCAGACGACTATTTTGCTCTTGTTAAGGTCGTCGCGGGCCATAAGCGCCGGTATTATCCGCTGAGGAACCGACACGAAGTTAAGGCGGCTGCAAAGTATTTCAGCGAAAACAGAACAGATATTTCCAGCTTCGCCGACAGACAGCAGATGGCGACTAAAATACTGGCAGCGGCCGAGCGAGAAAGCGCCTTTATTAAAGACGAACTAGATTGCATACTAAAGTCAGCATGTATCGGCATCCCCTCTATAGAGGGGTTATGCAATATTATTAGAAGCCGGGTAAATATGGCTCGTGCCGACGGTAAATACGATCTTGCAAAAGAGCTAGAAGTTTTGGCAAAGAAGATGGCTGGCGGAGAAAAATCTGCCGCTGTTAAGATAGCAGAGGCGCAATCTGTCCTTGAGCTTATCGACCAGATCGATAACGCTAATAGGTGGACTCGGCACTACCGTTTAGCGGGGCTTCCGGAGGACTATGTATTTACTATAACCGAAAAGGACGCCGAAGCCGTCGATATAATCGTCAATCCAACAACTGGCGCGATCTACGACGCCAAAGCATTTGATGCCATCACGCCGTCTATGCTGAAGGACTCGCTCGGAGAGACATTTACTAAACTTGCTTCAGATCCTGACTTTGATAAGTTCGACAAGGCACGTTTGCAAGAGGCGCTTGCGTCGTTCAAACACGGCGATATTTTTGACGACGTTGTAGCGGGTATGGGTATAACGCCGATTATGAGGGTCGAACGCGGCTATAAGATTCCAGAGTCCGTGTGGGTGGAGCTTGCCAAGTATGGAAGACCAATTTAAGGCTGAAGATGTCGGCGTAATTGAAGGTCTAGCCGTGGCGTTAAAACAGGCCGCCGAAGCATTAAAGAAGTCTGGCCGTAATAAGTTCTATCTTGTTATAGCTTCGATGGCCGGGAAGCCGACATTGGTTGAACTTGATGACGTAGAGCAGTGCAAATCTAAGCTGTTAGAGCTACATCAGACGAAGAAGGACTATCCTTTATTCGTTTATATGTTTGAAGGTCAGAAGTGGAGCATACGCAATAATCCGTTATCTGTTGTTTCTCCTAGTGGGCAATACTATCCAATATGTCTTGATAACGCGGCGCAGGAAGATATAGATGTCATTTAGTTATTCTTCAGCAGAGGCGCGCGCTCTGTCTAGAAAAGATCCAGACGGCCAAATGATGGGAATCATTGAGATTCCAAATTTGGCCGAGATGTATGGTTTTCGTGGTCCGTCGTACCAAGTCCCAAGATCTAAGGGAGGTGTCATGTCCTGGTATGATCCCAAAAAAGCAAATCCTGTCATTATTGACCCTGGTACGGAGTTTGAACGTATTTTTGATCCGACTACAGGCAAAGTAGAACCTGTACGTAACGCAAAGGGGACAGATCTACTGCGCTCTGTTATGCAAAACCATCAAACTCCGACAGGCGCGAACAACATAGTGTCGACGGCAAGTATCGCTCCTGTTGTTCCGGAAACTAAACGCAAAAACGACATCAAAGTAACGTTTGCCGTTACCAATTCTCCCATCCTTATTACGAGCAAATATCACAAATACGTGATTACAGAAGGCGGCAGGTATATCGTCTTGATAAGGTCGCTCGACGACGAAAAGGACGAAATGCTAGATTTCGTTACTTCGACAGACTCGGTTATTGGTATCTATATTAACGGCGAGAATAGTGTGTTGATAACCAAAACAAGCGAATACGGGCACTTTGAGTTCGACGGATTAAAGTTTCAGGTATTCAAAATCCTAGAAGAACGCTTTCCCGATCAGAACGTCTAGTCATGATAGACAACCCATTTCAAACAACAGGGGCAGGCGCGTTTGGCGATGCGTACACATATCGTGCTAGATTCCAACCCTTCCCTGCGCCCTGGTTTGACTATGCCAGTACGCAGCTTCCCGCAACGTTGTGGGATGCGCTGCGCCTTTGTGAGTTTCTTGTAACCACGCAGCCCGTATATAGGTCGGCGATAGAGCGCGTTATATCGTACTTTATTACGGAAATAGACATCATAGGTACGGATAGGGAAGGCAAACGAAGCTATAAGGATCTTCTTGAGAACATTCTCGGTATTCATAGTCATCTAAAATCCTTTGGGTTGGATTACTTTACGTATGGCAACGCTTTTGTTAGTGTCATAGCGCCGTTCGAGAAGTTTGCCAGGTGCGAGCATAAAAACTGCTCGTTTGAAACGACCGTTCTTCGATTGCTAGACAATAGTGAAAGTACGAAAGCTAAGTGGGCTGATGGTAATCTGCGTGCAATATGCCCGCAGTGTAAACGTCCCACAAATTGGCAGACCGTAACTCGCCGCAACATTGTGGCAGAAAAGCTCATAATAAAGCGTTGGTCGCCATTCGAGATTGAAATCGAATTCGATCCATTTTCAGGTGCTACGAGACATATATGGCGAATACCGGCATATTTTAGGACAGAAGTTGCGAGAGGATCTCCCCTGGTTATAGCCAATGCTCCGGACGAGGTACTTCAGGCTGCTGCCAAAAACCAGAATATCCGATTTTATCCGTCCGAGCTATTCCACGCTAAAGTTCCCACGCTTGCCGGGCATATTCTTAGGGGATGGGGAATAAGTCCATTACTAGCTCATTTCCGCCAAGCCTGGCTTGTTGCCCTATTTCACAGACACAATGAAGCTGTAGCATTAGACTACATAATACCTCTTAGGATATTGACACCAGCCGCTAGAGGCGGCGCTATCGGGGATGCGCTAGCAGCCGATGACGCCGGCGTTATAGCACAACAGCTGCACTTCGCCGTGCAAGCTAGGAGATACGATCCAACAAGCTGGGCCATATTCCCATTTCCTGTTCAATACCAGTTCGTTGGAGCAGAAGCTTCGCATCTTGCCCCGGTACAGCTGCTCGAATACATTCGAGCCGAGCTTCTGGAATCGGTCGGGATACCCATGGAATTGTATAAGGGGTCCCTTTCCGTCCAGGCTGCTCCTGCCGCGTTACGCCTATTCGAGACGAACTGGTCTTACGTGATTCATATATTTAATAGATTCCTGCAATGGGTTGTAGACAAGATAGCGGCATTGTTGGACTGGGACAGAGTACAAGTCAAGTTACTGAAGCCGTCTATCAGCGATGATATCAATAAACAGCTTGCCAAAATACAACTCATGCAGGCAGGTCTCGTATCCAAATCGACGGCACTGCGCGGGCTTGGCATAGAGGATTTCATCGAAGAAACGCAGCAGTCGCTTACGGAGGAAAAACAGCTTACGGCGCTTATGGAGAAGGCCAAGGAAGACATCGAGAAAAGCCAAGCTATGCGTCAGCTCCTCAGCATTCCTGTTGGCACGGGCGACGCGGAAGCCGTTATTGGTGGTCAGCCGCCAGCCATCGCCGGGGGGCCAATGCCGCCCCAGGCTGGTGGTATGGCTGGTCCGCCTCCTGCTCAAGGGCAGCCGCCTGTTCCGCCGGGACCAGTATCGCCTGCCGAGCAGACACTGGCGCAGCTTACAATGCGGCAGTCGACTATGACCGTACAAGACCTAGAGCAGATTGCAACAACTCTTGCTCAACAGCTATTTAGCCTGCCGCTTGGGCAGAGAATTAGCGAGTTGCGTAAGCTTCGTGTCAAGAATCCGACCGTCCACGCTCTCGTTAAGGCCAAGATAGAAGAAATGGATAGAGAAATGGGCCGTATGGCAAGACGCGCCATGATGCCTAGGTAAGATTTTTGACTCCGGAGTCAAAAATGGAAATATTCTGGGTAAATAAACTTCCCCTTAATCCAACCTCGTTAGTCATTCCAGGTGCGCCGACGCTTTACGACCGTATCCATGGACGCAACGGCTTGGACAGGAATCGAATATTAAGTTGTTTTATTAACATAAAGTCCGACATCGAATTATCAAGCGAAACAATAAACGTAGATGATCTTAGGCCTGTAGATGTACCAGTTATGCCTCCGCAAAGCTTCGACGAAGTTGAAGAAGCGGTACGTACAGAAGTTGTTAGCAATCCAATACAGCAACAACAGAATACAAACCTTATAAATAAGCTTCGTAATATGGCAGGAGGTAAATGATGAATAGGCTTTCGATAGCATTAACGATTGACGACATTCTAAGGCTGGTAAATATAAAGTACGCTGAGGATTTCGGCAGTATCTTGGATGACCTAAGGGGAAGGTTGACGGACGACCGGAGTAAGGCTGTCGTTGTCGGAGGCGACAATATAAATATACCGTTGCCACCAAAATCGCTCAAAGTTGTTCCTCAAAGTACCGCAACACCGCGATATCAAACGGGTTCTACAGAACCGAAAGCACTACATATAATTAGCGAACCGCCTTTTCGGACGCTGCCGTTTCCGGACCCGGACGTTTTTGTTACTGGCGAACAGGCACATTGGTTGCTAGAACGGTCTAAACGCCCCATAAACCGACCTGTTGGTCCGGACATCTTTCCTGCACAAAAGCCGGAGAGTTCGGCGATTATACACGTTCCACCGATAGACCCATATGCACTTAAACTAGTTGGTACAACACCCAACCTACACCGCAGACTTCGCATCGAGGGAACGAACCCGTTAAGCAAAGAGGAGTTATTGACCGTAGCAAGTCGTGCATTCCTTATAGAATTACTAAAGCTGATAAGTAAGGACGAAGATACGCGATATCAAAGTGCAATATATAACTACAGCCTCACAGACGCACAGAAGCAAACAATACGCAACTTCGTAGAGTTACGTAACCACTATCTCGAGATATTAGGTGCATCGCCGCGTTCTCTAACATCTTATATACAACATGCTGCGAGATACATCGGAGAGTCAGCAGGGATTCCTTTCCAAGACCTACGTGTGGGGACAGCCCATTTATATGGTCGGCTTACAGGAAAAGAGGCGCCGGAATGGGCTAGACAACGGCCAGTGACTGGTTTATACGCGACAGTTACCCGATGGCTTGGCGGCACGGTGCCAGAACAGATTGCGTATGATATCTTCGGAGACTACATAGATGTTGGTAGTGAAGCGACACGTTTGATCGATTCGGTTGGTTCGATTCTAATCGGACTGTTCACGCCAACCGGATCCATGCAGGCTGTGTCGCAAGCTATGAAATTTTACAAGTGGCTTGCGATAGCCGGGCCTGCATTATCATCAACCGATCTTTCATTCCTTCGTGCAAAAGAAAATCGCGAAGCTACTCTGAGAAATACTGCAATGTATCTAGCAACAGCACCGGCACACGAAGGAGGCCAGTCGGCCTTCGGTCTTTTGTCGCTTCACGGCGGACTATTCGTTGATCAAAAACGCCTTGATTATCTACTCATATCAGGCTCACGGGCAGCACTTGGTATATGGCCGGATGACATAGAAAACAAGCATATAGCCGTAGCCGACTATTTAGCGAAGCTGGGAGCTGAAACTTCTCCGAAAGTCATAACGTCATTTAAAAAGCTCGCCAAAACAGATAAACCGATACCACCCGAGGGCGTTATGCCGTTTATTTTATTTTCACCCTTGCTTGTACCAGCTGTACCGGCGACCGCGCCGGTATATAGCCAAGTTAAAGCTAGGGAGATCATTAAACTGTCGTTGGAAGACCGCGATGCGATTAGCAACATTATTAGTAACGACCGGGCTATTGAAGGAGTGACTGGTAGTGACAGTTCGCCAGCGGAAATGGGTCTGAGCTTTTTAGCAAGCGAGCTTGACGTAAAGGACGAGCGCGATGTTTCATACGTCTTAGCCCCGGCGCTTATAGCGACAAGGTATGTTGCAGGACCTGTGATAGGTGCCGGTGGCGTGATGAATTTCCGCGGTAAGCCTGTTACAGTTATAACGACAGAAGAAATAGAGAATATGAAGCTAAATTACGAAGAATTTGTACGGTACTTGTTTAGAACGTTATCCCGTTTTGAGTCGGTCGGTCATGAACAGATATATGATTTTGAGAGAAACCAGCGAGTGAATGGCAGACCGCTTATAGGTATTAAGGAAGATGTGCTAAAAGACGAGGAAAAGTTCAAGAAAGCGATGAATGACGTTGTTAAGTTTAATATATTATTAGAGTGGTACCAGAATATAGAACTGCCGCGGCTAGCTAAACAGCACTTTTTGGCACGCCGAAGCGGTGCAGGCGACGTGTTAGCTGGGCGTATGCCATCAGGTATGCACCGGCTGCTAATGTCAGAGATAATTTCGAGAGAAATAATAAATGATATGGAGCGGTTGTATCTGTTTGAATACAGGCCGCGCGTTGATCCCACGCTTGACGCGCTGATACTCAACAATGTGTTTGATAGAAGGTATGTTGCGCGAAATATAGTGATAGCTTCCGGCGGTAGCCCAAAAATCACCGAACGATTGTTGAACAACGTAGCAAGATATTCTCCGACATTAGCCCGTGAGGTTGCCGGACTGCTAACAAAGGAAGGATGGCCCGCGCTGATTAACTACATTTACAGCCCGCCACAGGTCGCTGGCGAGGCGTCTGGCAGAGAACAGCCGACGCTGAGAGCCGAAGGTGTTCCCGCCCTGCAGGCTGCTTTGAGTTTGGCTACGAATGTTGGCAGCCATTATGCGGTCTCTGTGCCAACGTCTCCTAGTCTTGCTCTCGCTTCGTCGTTAGCAGGGAATAAATTCATTCTCACGCCGGGAACAGCTGACTTCTGGCTGGGCGTGGGTCGTACTGCAGCACCGCTAGTTATAGTTACGCCAGCAGGTAAAGTGATTCAAAGAGCGATTCCAAATAGCTGGATTCCAGGATGGGTTTCTAGTATTGCCCCGGGCGCCGTTGGTTACGGTCTTATAGGTGCTGTCGAAGGTATTGAGGAAGTGCGTTCTCAAAGCGCCCCGGTCGCCACGCAATGGCTGCTGTTACCCGCGCTTAATCGTGGTAACGATTCTATGCTAAACGCGTTATACAAAGCTCTAAAAGAGGCTGGGGAAATAAAAGACAAATGAAAGGATAGAGTACGGTGTCGTTAAGGGAGCTTCTAAATAATAAAGTAGCGGAATTTTTCTCAGATCCGGATTCGTTTCTGTCCGTATCGGAAGAAGAAATACTACATAATGTTTCGGCAGGGCGAGCCACAGAGTCAGACATTGTCAAAGCTATTATATATTTTGTGGCGACACACGGCCTAAACCAGGTAATGCGTATTCCTCTCGACCGAATTGTCGAGCTTGTTTATGGTGGCGCTGAGCCAGAAAGTTCGACAGAAGTCGCGTCGGTTGTTTCGTCTGCGATACGGTTAGATAAGTTCGATTATAGCACGTTGGGCGGCGGTAAAGTGTTGGACTTTTGGTCGAAACTATTGACGGAAGACAAGTTGTGCGTTATAGCCGGTGTACCGGATATAGTCTTCAAGTCGCTCAGTCGGCACGTCGGCACTATCGAGGCCGAGGCTATTATACTGGCGCTTATAAGTCATTTCAAATCCGTGCTAATGGTTGATTAGTATGGAGGTAGGCTCGCTATGTTCAAGAAAGGCAAAATAAAGAAGATATTCCGCGAAAAGGGCTATGGTTTTATCACTCCTGTTGGGGGTGGCGCTGACGTATTCTTCCATGTAAAAGTCTACGTCGGCGACGTACCGTTTGTCGATCTGCGAACAGGATACGACGTGGAATACGAGGACTATATAGTCAATTCGAGAGTACGTGCTAGGCTTGTTAAGTTTACTAAGGAGCAGTCCGATGCCGCCACTGACAGCGCAGGACCGTGAGTGGGTATCAGCTTTGATAGATTCAGCCGTATCCAAAGCACTTATCGAAGTTAAAAACGAAAATACCAAGCTCCACGATGAGTTTATGCGAACTCTAAAAGAGTGGTCGTGTAAACTATCAGATGACATGAGAGAATATGTCGATAAAAAGTTATCGGTGCATCGTCTTCAATGTCAGGAGAAGCGGTTTAACGTCCTTCGTAGTCTTCTAACCGGAGCCATAGGTGGTGTTATCACGGGGGTCATAATAGACGGAAATAATATCTTTAAAGCCATTAGAGCTATAATCGACGCCTTGCTATAACCATGACCAGAGTTCCTGTCGGACAGCAATTTCAACAGCAAACGGCCGAAGAAGGGCCAAGCGCGCTTGAGGCGGTCTGGTCGCTTCTTAAAATGTTCGCCCTCATGTACATGCATCAGATGGGCTTAGTGCCTCGTAGCGCTGCCGCAAAAAGAGATCTTACCGCGTTTAGGAAAAGGCTTGCAGAAAGAGGTGAAGTAGCAGAGCTCGAGAAAAAGGAGGTTGACCGTATTGTAAATTCAGTCGCAAAGTGGTTTGGATTTCCAGATGTCGGTGTCGCGCCGGATGACACCAGAAAGCTAATTTATGATATTGTGTACTACATAAATTTGTTTTTCCCGGAGGCATTAGACTATTTGTTAGCGCCTACGGGAAGCTTGACCCAACTATACGACTATGTTGGGGCAGCTTTCCAGAAGTTTGACCCATCTCTTTCGTGGAAAGGGCCGTCTGGAAGACTATTGTTTAGAGATGTAGCCGACTACATAGCCAAGAACATATATGCCAATGCTGACCTGAAGAGCCACGAATTTATAGCCAAGACAGGCGGTATGCCGGCCGGCGCATACGGCGAAATGGTATACCACATGATGACGATGGGTCTTATTAAATATAACGCCGGCTTTGACGAGATTATAAGAGACATAAACAGACACGGTCCTGCAGTAGTAAAAACTGCTCTATTGCTGGAAGATCTCGGTCAAAGCGTCGATATTAGCGACGCAGTTGTAGCGTACCAATCGCTGATTCCCAGTCTTGCGCCAGAAAAGGTAGGCGGTGCTACGGCCGAGCAGGTAGAGCGTTTACGGTTCACAGTAAATAGGCTCAGGGCGATATTCGCCCCTGCCGGGGCTGGTCAGCTTGCCGCGGATGAAGCGCTAAAAAAAGATGCCGAAAGAATAGTTCATGCTATAAACTCTATGGGCGGTAGATGGTACGGCGCCCTTGTATTTGCATATAGCGAAGGAAAGTTACGTCCTGGTTCGCCGGGATATGCTGCTGCTCAGCAGATTCTGTCCGGTCGGCCTATTCCAATATTTAACGCCAACCAGGCGTATACATTACTAGTACAGAGCGGGCTGTCGGCGCAAGACGCTTTGATACTTCTACAAAGTCCAAATCTGTACAAGCCGTACTTTAACGATCAGAGAGTACAACACGCGCTGAGAGGCGCCCAGTTAATGGAGTTTGAACGCAATGTGAGTATGCTAGCAGCCGGGCTTATACGTGGTGGCGTCTCGCCCGGCCTCGCGAGAATGGCGGCCGCGGCGAACTTTGCTGGACTTATAGGGTATACATACCCAGAGGCGGAACAAATTATTAGACGTTATGATCCCAACTTATTTGTAGAGGTTGATAAGCTTGTTAGGGAGAACATGGAAAGACCGCAATCGCCAGTTCTTGGACGAAATAAGACCGGCATAAGACTCATAAGTGCCATAAAAGACGTTGCCGAGAATCCGCCCACCAATTGGTGGGATACTTTAATGCGTGTACTCGGCGCTACGATGGACTATTATCCTGCCGAAACTGTTGAGCCTCGACCTGGACAGGGGCAGGATAACCAGAAAATTACGAAAATATCGCCAGAGCGAAAAACCCAGGTCGCTAAAACAAAAGACCAGAAGGAAAGAGGTAAGATAGATTTGCCGGAAGCTTTGCTCGCGATAGCAACAACGTTAAGCGGCCCGGAAGAAAGGATGGGTATCAAACCCCTCATGGAGGTGGTAACTAAGCCTCAGTTTGTCTAGTTTTGACTCCGGAGTCAAAAATGGCTTTTGCTCCCGGAATACAAGACAAGTCTAGGTTTGGTAACTTCACCGCTCTCAAACCCGGGCAGCTTGTCACGCTCGTGATACAAGAACACGACGCTTTGCGAGCGGGTAAGCACTATGATATCCGTATTGGTACTCCGGATCTTGGTCTACTCTCTTGGTCTGCTCGTAAGTTTTTACCCGATACAGGAGACAAGATACTTGCGATCCAACAGCCGCTGCATGACTACGATTATAAAGACTACGGCGGGAGAATACGGTCCGGCTACGGGGCTGGTAATGTCAAGAAGGTACTAGAAACACAAGTCCTCATAACAAATGTAACGCCAGAATCCATTAGCTTTACAACCGCCGAGCAACGTCTACCATCAAGATTTACTATCGTTAGAGATAAAAAAGACTGGCGAAGATGGTACCTTATTAACAATACGCCATCGGAATATCCTGAATACGAAAAGCCAAGGATGAAGTCTGTAGACCCGGAGAAGGTCGAAGAATTCATTAACAAAATGAAAAATGGCGACACGCTTCAGGAGAAAATTGACGGTGCGCACGGCATCATTAAGCTCCTTAAAGACGCGGTGGAAGTTTACAGCGTTAGAAAATCTGTGACAGGTCGTCCGATAGTTCATACAGAGCGCATACTCAGAGGCAGACCGAAAATCGAACTTCCTCCAGATATAAGAAACTCTATACTTGGCGGCGAAATATGGGGCGAAAGAGAAGGTAAAGCAATACCTCCACAAGAGTTAGGGTCATTCCTCAATTCCGTTATTGCAAAAAGCCTTATAAAGCAGCTAGAGACCGGCACAAAGCTAAAAGTAAGTCTTTTTGACATAGTTCGGATCGGGGGTAAACCAATAGCAGACAAAGAATACCAAGAACGACTAAAAATATTACAAGAACAGGTACTGCCATACCTGCCGAAAGATACGTTCGACATAGTACAAACCGCAGCGACTTCCGAGTCAGCAAGAAAGCTGTGGAATTCTATACTGAAAGGAGAGCATCCAAGGACAGAGGAAGGCGTCATATTGCGTCCGGCTGGCAAAGAGCCAATGAAAGCCAAGCTTGTCGAGGAGTTCAACGTCTACATTCGCGGTATAACCCCGGGCGAAGGTAAGTATAAAGATAAAGCTGCTGGCGGATTTTATTATTCGTTTGAGCCGGATGGTCCCATTGCTGGATATGTTGGAACCGGATTTAGCGATGAATTCAGAGAAGATATGTGGAAAAATAAAGATCAGTATATAGGTAGAGTTGCCAGAGTGAAGGCACAGGGGCAGTTCCCAACCGGAGCGCTGCGAGCACCAGTATTTATCGCCATCGACGAAGATAAGCCGCAAGTTGTCGTGCCGCCAGCAAGCCCGCCGCCGAGGATAAAAGTTGCTTATCTTAATATCGTCGATGACCCAAACGAGCGCGATAAGTGGCTTAATGTGTTCGATGAAGTGAGGCGGCTGTTTGATAAATATAAGGACGAAGCCGCCCGTGCTATAAAGGAAAATAGGCTATACGTCCAAACGGAAGAAGGAGGTATATTAAAGGTCGCAGGCAACGAGTGGTCGCCCCTTGGCTGGGTATATGATACAATGGAAGCCATGACCCAACCGATTGGGGGGCCGACGCCGCTATCTATGAGTTTAGCCGGTGGAGCGCTGGCTGCGGGTCTTAGTGCTATAGGGGCACTTGCCGCGGCAGGTCTTATGAACCTGTTAGAGCGCGGCAAACCAGTAGACACAAACAAACTAGTAGTCAGGCTAGCGCTGCTCGGCGGTGTGCTAGGGGCACTGCCGGGTCTCCTTGCCGGATTTTCCAGGATGTATCAGGGAAAGGGCCTAGAAAGCTTCCTAGAACCATGGCCGGTGAAGAAGGGGCAGGATTTAACGATTCAATATCCACCGTTTACGCCGATTAACGATAAGACGAAGGAGCCGGTCGTCTCTGTACCGACCTACGTTGTTAACGAGCCGCATTGGCGGGACGTTATACTACGTGATCGATATTTAGACAGCATAGAAAAGGCAATCATGGCCGGACCGGTATATGCTACAGCATTAGCTGCTGGGCGAAACTCTGTAACTCCGGGAGAGATTGCATATACAGCTCTAAAGGCGGGCCTTGGAGCCATAATCGGACATAAAATTGGTACGCTTGCCGGTGCCATACTCGCATTGAGCCCAGCATTCAGGGAAAAACTACAACAGAGCGGCATGCTTGCCGGGATTTTGCGAGCTGTTATATCTTGAGCTCGGTAAGGTATAGGCTATAATGAATTATGAATAGACCTTCCCTTTCATTCGCCCGGAGTGTGCTTATGAAACGCGTTTTCGCTATTGCTACGATTTTGTTGATTCCGATTCTCGGTTGCGGAAAGGACGAACCACCAATGCCCCCTGCCCCGCCTGAAGAACTAAACGTCTCATTTAGTGGCCCGAACGAAGTAACGTATGGAGAAGTGGCTATTCTCACAATTTCTGGTTTGCCGCTTGAAGTTCTCAATTCGGCGAAAGTTTATGTGTGGCCGCGCGATAATGTAAAGATAGTTCCTGCCATATCGTGGGACTCGAAACCGTTTATATTCTTTACTGCGGATAATCCGTCGAAGTATCTCGTTTGGTTAACTGTCAATACCGGCAAGCTCGTCGGATACGCTGAATGGCCTATTGAAGTGTCGGTGCCGCCAGGACCAGAACCCAAACCTGAACCAAAGCCAGAACCGAAACCTGAGCCAAAACCTGAGCCAGAACCTAAACCTGAGCCAAAACCTGAACCAAAGCCAGAACCGAAACCTGAGCCTAAGCCTATAGTCGAAAAAGTATGGGGTGTGATTATAGTAGAGGAAAGCAGCAAACGTACCCCCCAGTTAGCGTCGGTTATCTTCTCGCGCGAAGTCGACAGATATGTTAAGTCTAAGAACTGGGCGTTTTTCAAAATAGACAAGGATATCGTTACTCCGAGCAACACGCCGCCCAAGGAGTACATTGAGTGGATTAATCTTGCAATTCGGCGAGGACTGCCGTATGTGTTTGTAATCTCGGAAAAAGGTACGCGTCTACACGAATTTCCGCTTCCTAGAACGTCAGATGATCTTTTAAGGGTGCTCACGAAGATAGGAAACGACGATTTCGATAGTATAAAGAGCAGGGTCAAGGATATGCCAACGACGCAGCAGGAGAAGAAAGATACGAGCGTCCGCTGGTCTACGGCTCCTGTCATACAAAACAGTCCCTGGCCGGTTGTACCACAGTCGTGTCCAGGTGGATATTGTCCGACTCCTCGTTACTATATCGGATGGTAAAGGAGTAAAATATGGCTGATAGCTATAAAGGCTTTCATTTTGGCTTATTGCCTCGTACCGTTGCCTACGGCGAAGTAAGTCCTATCTACTCTGAGGTCATGCCAGTTATCCCTCGTGACCAGTGGCATGACTTTTCTTTGTCGCACTATATCCCGCGAATCCTAGACCAAGACGGTCAAGGAAGCTGTGTGGCCGCGTCAGGTGTTGCTGCTGTTATGCTGTGTCGGATACAGACAGGTTTGAGCGACGTTGAACTGTCCATAGGTAGCTTGTATGGCCAAATCAACGGTGGCGTCGATGGCGGATCGACGCTTGACAGGTCTATTACGGCGCTCACCAACGTCGGCTGCTGCCCTGTATCGCTTATATCGCACTATGAGTGGCGACCTAGCCGATGGCCTAGAAACTGGAAAGAAGAAGCGAAAAAGTATCGTATAACTGAGAGCTATGATTGTACAAGCTTCGACGAAATTTGCTCTGCGATACTATCCGGGTTTGCCGTGTCTTTCGGGATACCTGTTACGAGAGGATTTGTTGAAAGTGTAACCAAAGACGGATTCGTACCAGAGCGAGTTAGTAACGTTGTCGGGCTTCATGCAATGCTTGGAGTTGGTTTAAAGAAATATAGAGACCGTTGGTGGGTCGAGACGCAGAATTCGTGGAGCGAAAGGTGGGGCAAAGGCGGCATTTGCTACATTCCAGAAACCTACTTCAATACACGATATGGTGTCGACGCTTGGGCCATCCGAGTGACCACTTTTAGCGCTAAGGGCGAACAGAATGGAGATAAAAAAGTTCGAGCTCGTAAGCGCAAAAAATCTTCATAAGACTTTGCAGACGTCCCAACCGTTTATGGAGGGTTTCTTTTCTTATCGAGAAAAGATAGGAGAAGAAGACAATCCATATAAATTTGGTACGCCGGAATATTGGTCATGGAGACATGGGTGGTATCAGGCTAAAAAGGAAGACGAAGGCCCTATCTGGAGGAATAAATATATTATTAATGGTGCTATATTGATGGTTATTGCCGTACTGACCGCCGTGTCGTCGTTATTCCCATCGTCTCAGTTTTTCAGTGCCGTGCTGATAGCGTGTTACGGTGTTGCGTCGATGCTTCTTAAAAACGTATTTGCAGTTAATATCAGGGCTCCTACGAGGTCGCTGTATGAGTCAGAGCAGAAGAACGACCGGGAGAAAGAAGATTGAGGCGTGCGTTGTTGTCTCGGATCTACATTGTGGATGTCAGTTAGGGCTTTGTCCTGACAAGGGCGTGACGCTCGACGAGGGCGGCTACTATTCGCCATCTGAACTGCAAAAGAAGCTTTGGGCTTGGTGGCAAGAGTTTTGGAACGGCTGGGTTCCTTCCGTACTAGGCGACGAAGACTATTGTGTTGTAATAAACGGCGATACAATAGATGGCGTTCATCATAGATCTGTAACGCAGATTACGCATAACTTAGCGGATCAGATAAAGATCGCATACGAGGTATTGGCGCCTATTGCGGAAAAATGCGACGGTCGTATATTTCTCGTTCGTGGTACAGAGGCACACGTAGGTCCAAGCGCGGAATATGAAGAGCTACTGGCCCGTAAGCTAGGAACTGTAAAAAATAGGGACGGCAAATCGTCGAGATATGACTTATTATTAGAAATAGGAGGCGGTTTAGCGCATTTTGCCCATCATATCTCAGTAACAGGATCGATGCACTATGAGAGCACCGCACTAATGAAGGAACTCTCTGAGTCCTTTGTCGAATGTACAAGATGGGGTTCGCGACACCCGGACATGATCGTAAGAAGCCATAGACACAGACACATGGAAGTGCGGTGCTATACAGCGTCAGGTCTTACTACAGTTGTGACAACACCAGGCTGGCAACTTAAGACGCCTTTCGCTTATAAAATACCAGGCGCTAGACAAGCGCTGCCACAAATAGGAGGTATAGTAATCCGTTGGCATAAGGCAACCCTGTTTACACAAGCGTTTATTCGTAATATAGAGCACGAGCGTCCGGAGGTCGTATATGTCAAACGATAAAATAACTATCAATGAAGTCGTTTCTGAGCTGCGTCGTATAGAAAATGCTATCGATGGTATGTCGTCTAGAGAGATCGCCGAAAAGACGGGCCTGTCTATCACTACAGTTCAAAGACGGCTTCGTCGGCTGTATGAACGCGGTCTAGTTAAAGTTAGCTTCAGACGAGGATACGATATAACCGGCAAGAGCACTTTAGTGCCGGTCTATAAGATCATAAAAAAGAGGTAAAACCAAATGACGATAGTGCAGTCCATTCTCAGCATTCTGCTATCCATACTAAGGACGTTATTTAGCTTATTGGCTCTGTTTTTTAATTGCATTTATGAGGGTATGAAATATATGGTCAACGAACATCCTGAATTCGTCATCGGATTTAGTACTGCAACCGCAATAGCGATAAGCCTTTCCATACTAAGCTTTAGCTGCGCGCCCGATAGTTCAGACGACGTTTTCGTAAATGAATATTATGTCGACGCTATCAGGGCTGTAAACGGGAGAACAATTCTTATCAAAAGAGCCATACTATTGCGCGACAGAATATACCTCTCCGGTATTGAAACACCGGCTATTGAAGCTCCGTTTGGCGACGAAGCAAGGCGGGCACTCAATAAACTTGTGGCTGGACAGCGTATATTCGTAAAGCAAATCAAAGGAGAACCGGACGACTGCGGTGTCGTGTATAACGAATATGGCCAGTGCGTGCAGCAGCAATTGGTAAAAGAAGGGTTAGCTAGATGCACGGGCAAATGGTGGAAAAGCGAAGAGGAACAGGCTCGTAAAAACAAGAGGGGTGTTTGGAGTCTAAAAAACGTCGATGCTGTATTTAAGCGGCCGGAGACTTAGTTATCCCTGAATATTTTTTGAAAACACCGGCATTTAATATTGGGGACCAATTTAATGGTCTCCATTTGTTTTTTTATCTATCGGCCTTTTAGGCCGAAAAGCCGACATGCTTGACGCCGGTTTAACCGACCGGCGAAAACCAAGGTGGATGGCTGGTAAAACTTCGGCTCACTCGGCTCGGCCTCGACGGGTGAACGTCTCGGCCATCGCCTCGTAAGGAAGTTTTCGCAGCGATGTCGGCACAATCTGACCAGCCTGACGCTGGTCAGTCGCCAGCGGCCATAAAACCCCGCTGGCGTTTTTTATTAGCAACTAATCCTCTGTTTAATGCGAGGTTGCTTTGATATATAAGCTACAGGGCGGACGAATTGTTTACAACGCAGCTGCTATGCCTGACGCCGGGCACGAGCCCGGCGTAAATCCTGCGTGGTTATGAGAGTTAGCCCGGAGCCGGCTAAATCCCATACGATAGCAGCATATTGACCCGTCCGCCCTGCCGCGCTAGCCAGTCCGTATGCGTGTCGCCGACGTACGAACGAATGATCGGCGAAAAAATGCCCTAGAACACAGGACTAACTAGAACTTGCTCGCTGCAGCGGTTGCTTCGCTTCGCAGTTCTAGTTATCCGTTCGATACGGACTGGCTAGCGCGGCAGAATATATTAACAAAAATATTTAGCCTTCATCAGATTACTATTTTTTAGTCGATAAGGGTCTGGCGCCGCCGGTAGTTCGGCAGAACGGTTCTGCCGCCGGCACACCATTCTAGTTCCTAGGGGCGGTGGCTATCTGCGCCGGACCCTGCTGATACACTTATTGCAACCGCAGGGTTTTGTCGTGGCGTAAGTTTTTGACTCCGGAGTCAAAAATCTAAACGGTAAAAGGGCGGCCGCCGTGCATTTATTCGCTCGGTGCGCTCGGCTGGTTGATGACCCGACCGGAGACCCGAGCTAAAAAAAACCAGGTCTGTCAGGTAGGCATCGGTATTACTGTGGCCCGGCTAAAGCCGTCCACAGCACCGATACCCCCCTCGACGGCGGCCGCCCATTTTTTGTTCAGTTGCCGCTGCGCCTGAAAGGACTGTTATGGGAAAAGTTTACGAGGTGCCAGAGCGTGTTGTTATTATTAGGGACAACTCACTACGGTTGAGATATTACAAGCTGCCAGGCGGAAATATTTATAGACGGGAGATTAAAAAGCCGGACGGCAGGATTCGATTAATTTTTATTCCCGACAAAGCACAGAGAAAAATAATGAGAAAAATTGCGCGACAGCTTACTCGCAATTACAAGCATTTTGTGCAAACGCGAAGATACAAAAATATCCCCGTATACGGTTTTACGATTGGCGGTAATGTCGTCGACGCCGCGATACCCCACTGTGGCTGTAGGTATAGCCTGTCCGTAGATATCGTAGATTTCTTCCACAATTGCAAGCTGAGCCGCGCTGTTGAGAATTACCACAACGTTATGCGAAAATTTTCATTTGAACTGATAAGGAGGCCACTTCTATCACCGCTATCGTTCGATTTTGCAGATAACAAATTTATCTCGCCATACGATTTTGAAAATAGAACGTTTAGTCCGCCATACAATTTTGCAAGCTCGTTAGCGCTTCCCCAAGGATTCCCAACAAGTCCCATTCTGTCTAATTTCGCGTTTCTAGAAAATGATATACGCATATGGCAATGGGCGATGCGTAATAATGTCGTATACACGCGGTATGCAGACGATATGGTCTTCTCATTTAACGACAAGAGTATGGCGGATGAGGTGCTAAATTATCTCAAAGAATGTCTAAAAGAGTTCTCCTTGTGTAAGGTAAAATTACAAGACGTGAAAGAGGGTCGCAAACACATCCTTGGCCTAGCCGTGGACGAACACGGTTGTCATATTACGAGAGCTGTTAAGCGTAGACTTCGATTTATGATGAAGTTTTACCCCGAATCAAATCAGACAAAAGGACTTTTATCGTGGAAGAAGTTTGTAGAAAGGAAGAACGAAGAATGGGCAAAATCGACGATCTCGACAACCTTTGGGGCGTGGAGCTAACAAGATGGAATTACTCGTCCTTTACCAGAAGGCTAAGCTCTATGTGGCTAGCCCTCCTATTACATTTTCTGTTAAGAAAATGACTAGATCTAGAGTCAGCCTTCGACTGCAATTCTGGCGCGAGATCGAGCTTTTATACCCTGGTCATAAGAAACCACCAAGAAAGTATTCTATTATTGTCACAACTCGAAAGATAGGAGATGTGCTGGAGCTTAAGTACGACGACAAGAAATATAGCATTCACATAGAGAACATTCATAAAGAGTTACCACACTGCGACCCCGAAGCTGCCAACCGAAACTACGTTCTGTTGCGGCTAGTAGAAACCCCTTTAACTAAGGAGACTGCGAATGTTTGACAGTACGCCGTTCGTTGTTATGCAGACCGGTGTTCCTATCTATCTGTGCGGTCCTGCTGGGAGCGGAAAAACAACGTCTATCGAGCTCGTTGCCAAGAAACTCGGGCGACGGTGCTATAGTGCTATTGTCCATCAGGGTGACCCCATCGAAGTAACGGGTCTGCCATATATCGATATTAAAGAAGGCGTCATGAAATATACCCCTCCAGAGTGGGTACAGGTAGCTAGCTCAGAACCGTCGATTATCTTCTTTGACGAGGCGTCTGGACTTGACGAGTCATATCAATTGCGAATGCTGACAATTCTGTCCCATCGCCGCGTTGGAGCCTATAAAATCCCAGATCACACGTGGTTCGTTCTCGCCGGTAACCCTGTCGAAACCGGCACAAACTCGTCACTATTCTCTATTCCATTTATTACACGTGTATGCTGCTTCGACTGGCAGCCTGACGATGATAGGTGGATGACCCACATGATCTCACCTGATATGAGCTTTGATATTGAGGTTCCAAGCGTCCCGAAAATATCGAAGGAGGATTGGAGCAAATATCTGCCTGAGATTGGCGGCTACATCAGCGGTTTTCTTAAGACGTCGCATCAGTTCATCACATTCGCTGCAAAGGACGTCAAGGGCATGACAAATCAGCCCGTTCCTACGCGCCGGTCATGGGATCTGGCGCGTCGGGCGCTTGCCGGCGCTAAAGCCGCTGGTATCTATAAGGAAAATATCTTCCGTATCGCGAGCGGTTGTGTCGGCAAACAAGCAGCCGGGGCATTCTGTGAATATCTCGAACAGTTAGATCTGCCAGATGTTAAGGAATTGATTCAGAAAGCCGCAAAAGGGCTTAAGGTATTAAGAGGGTACCGGTTGGATCAGCTATATATCATTGTCGGGTCAGCCTGTGCCGCTGTTGATCTAGAGAACAGCGAAGAATGCCGCGGTGTGTTTAATCTTATTGAAGAGCTATATCATAACGGGCACGGCGAATTCTCGGCCTTGATGGTGCATTTATTGCATCGCAGAAAGCCCGACCTTGTATTACCGCCTGATATCGTATCACTTATCATGCCGCTTGCAACAAAACTTCGTAGCGCAATGTAAGGAGACCGATATGGAAGACTTTGCTGTTGCCAAGCTACAAGCAGCCAGTAAGTTCCCGTATCTAAAAGAGATGATTATGGAAATGCCAATTGTCGTTGTCGATCATCCAATGCTCCCAGTAGCTGGGCTATCAAAGCGTATGGTAATGTACGTCGACCGTCGTGTCACAGAAGAGGATATCCTCCTTCTGCCGTTCTTCATTATCAGGGACATGTTCCATCTTGTATTGCACCACGCTGACAGATATGAACAGTTTAAGGTTTGTTCTCCAGAAACATGGACAATAGCTGCAAGGATGGCGCTATATTCGTTCATGAAGGACCTCGGAGCTTTATCACACGACTTTGCTAAGCGTTTTCTTATTGACCCTATCTTTTATGGCCTACCTTACGGTCTTACCGTAGAGGACTATGTTAGTAGATTGTCGTCGTCAAGCATCGACCAGCTACCAAAAGAGGCACAGAATAGACTAAACGATCTATATAGAAAGCTTCAGGAGATAAAGGACAAGATAAGATCGGCGGACGATCAGTCCAATACCGGTGAGTCAGGCAACGCCTCAGAATGTTCTAATGGTGTAAGTAACACCAAGTCTGGCGGTAATATAGATGAAGACATTATTCGTGCTCACGCCGGTTCCGCCGTGCACGGGCAGCCTCAACCATGGGAGAGCGATACCAATGCGGCCCCATCTCAACAGACGGTCTCCAACTTAATAGATATAGCAAGGGAGACCATTATGCACTTGCAGCGCGGTACGTCAAGGGGTAACGTACTTAGAGAACTAGAAGAATTTGGTTGTAACGCGAGTATAGGAAAGCTCATTAAATTACTTACCGACGCAAGGCGAATGTCTCATAAGAGCGGGTCATCGAATCTCGACATTACACGAGTACGCCGCAGACAGTACGTTGAACAATATAGAATGGGCTATGTCATTCCGCCATATACAGGTAACTACGCTCGTGTAGGGGTACTCATTGACACATCTGGAAGTATGGAGCTTGAACACGAGCTTCGCATGTGCATTCAATGCGTAAACGCGTTTGTAAGAAACGATAAATATAGCGAGATCATGTTCTATTCCGGCGATACCGACGTCAATAGTGTGCAGAAACTATGCCGAGGCCAAAAGCCTATTCTAATAGGCGAAGGCGGCACGGACGTGGGTAAAATGATAAAGCAGATCGAGGAGATGAATCAGGGCAAACCCCTAGATTACCTTATTGTATTCACAGACGGTTGGACGCCGTGGGGCGAAGAGCCGAAAACGACGAAGGTTATTGCGGTTATAACAAAGCCGGATCACTGGCAGATTCCAGACTGGGTACAATATGTTATGCTAGACGACCTATTTCCGCACTTAAAAAGGAAATGACCGATGTGGCCAGACCCGAAACTTGTCGCAGGACGACAAATCGTGGTGCCGAAAGAGGCGAAGAAGACAGACTCATGTAACGTATTGCTAGCGTTGTTGTATGGTTCCGTTGAAGATATAGCAAAGGCTTACGACGACTACCCCGTTATGGCTGTAATCTACGGATATGGCGCATTAACGGAAGAACAACGTCTAGACGCAGCAACGCGCTGCCCGGAGACGCTTCTTGAGACCCTGATTCATAGACTAAGTCCGGAGCAGCGAGACCTTGCTATTCGTTCAGCGCCAATATTCGCAGCTTTGCAGGTATTCCCATATTTATCGAAAGAAGAGATAAGAAAAATATTCGACATAATATACGAGCAAAAGTTATATGAGATAAAATCTAACATCTCCGTCATTTGTGCTTGCCAGCTAGTTGCCAAAGCCGTTAGCCGTCGGTCGAAAAACGCAGTCGCCGAGGTTACAGAAGCGACCACAGCCAGTTTGCGCGAATTTACCAGTTCCAGTGATATTAACGACTTTGCCGATTTGCCGGCGTATTTGGCAAACATGACGCATTTCAAGCAGGCTAAGCGACACCACACTGCCAGGACGAAGTTCAGGTTCGTAGAGGGAATATCCGACGAAGGTGCTGTGCGCGGACCTGTAACAATGTCCTATTTGTGGGAACTGTACATTCCACCAGGACATTTAATATCAGAGCATCATTCGACCTTACCAGTACTATTTAATCCTTTCATACTGAACGAATACGTCAGTAACATATACAGTAAAGCAGATCCGATATATCTTGCTAGTATTGTGTTCAATTCGCCGTTTTCAGTATTACCAGATGTTGCGCTTAAAACAGCATCTGCGCTTGTAAAAACGGAAGCTTACACAATGTTTAGAACATTTATGCGTTATTCTCTATCTGCCGAAGACATTAATAAACTAGATAGCTTGTATATCACGGATGTGGTTGACAGTGCGTTTGCGGGAGGGTAGTAGCATGTTATTTCTATATAGAAACGCCGGTATGTTATACAGACTTAGCAGTATAGTTAATTACGACAGTGGCGAAACATCAACACTAATCGGCGGCAAAAACGTCATTATACAAATGGCATACGAGCTGTGTAACACGAAAGCAATGATAAGTATAATGCCATCGACTGTTGACGAATCTTTGTTTAAGGCCAGCATGGTATATTTCGTCGAAGATATTAGACTGGTTGTTATCGATCTGTATCCGGAGCTTAAACCGCCTGTTAGAAAGCTATTTAGAGAACTATTTGTAAAGACGCTAAGAACTGAACAGACAAAAAAGGTGTTCGATAGCGTATTTGAAGATGTCGTTGGAGAAGAACACAAATGCGTAGTAAGCAACGTCGACGTTTCAGACATTGATAGTCTAAGACACACAGAGCTACTTGAGCCGTGTGCTATTCCTAAGTACTTCAACACGCGTAGATTAACGTTCGCCGATGCTTGCAGGATCTGCTGCGGTAAGACTTTCAAGGAGATAGTCGATAACGATAAATTTTTCCTGCCATCTATTATGCCGCTGTTTCTCGGATATAAGCCGAATAACGAACACGAACCGCCTTTGTTAGATTTGCTAAAGCATGTTAACGAGCCGGTCAATTCTATTCCATATATGCTAGCTTATTATGCCAGGGAAAGTTTATTTGACAAAGCAACGGCCAACGCAATGTATGACCTTGCAGAAGCCATTGCTTTCAGGTATATAGGGTCTTTACCCAGGCGATGTATCGAAGTGTTGCAGGGAAAAACGAAGAACGCGTCTTTTCTACTGACGCTATACGATTACATAGCAAGTACGCCGACAACATCGACTAATGCAGAACAGCGCTCGAGTATGATATGCGTGTAGCATGTCAGTAGCAATTGAGGTAGGCCAGTAGCTCAGGGGTGAGAGCGGTTGCCTTATAAGCAACGGGTCGCAGGTTCGAGTCCTGCCTGGCCTATTTACGGCCGCTTGCCGCAAGTTAAACAAATTACGGGCACCCATAAGATTATTTAGTTTCTCTTCGAGCAGCGGTCATATGGGAGACTTAGCATGGTCTACGACCCGTTTTTAGCCCTGCTAAGGGATTTCAAATCTAGAGGAATAGACTTCGGGTCGGTTTCTATTAGCAATATTAGGGAGAAGTTTTGTGACCCAAAATACACGCTGCTATCTGCTATATATAACGACTGGTCTGCTCCCGACTGTCGTCGCCTATTACGTCGGCTTATTGAAACGTGCCCGATAGCCGTCGCCGATCTTGGCCTTATACCTTTTGCCAGCGTTGAAGAGCGATATCCGGTTATCGTAAATGCTCCGATCTTAACTTTGTTCCGCGCAGCCAAGTATCTGACAAAGGAGGAAATCTACGCCATATACGATTTCGCCATGTCTCGCCAATATCATACGTCGGAGCGTATTATCGATCTGCTAGCTGTAAAGGTTTTGTGCAGGCTTGCTCCGCGCTGTTACATGTCGGGCGGGTCGTTTATAAGACAGACAGAAGAATATGCAACGCGTAGGCTCCATGACTTGTGTGCTTGTCATAACTTGAAAGCTGTAGACTACGACTTCGACAGCTACAATATAGTCGTCTTGCCAGCCGACGAAAATAGTCGCTCTTCGATAAACGGTAATATAGTGACAAACCTCGCATTTGACGGCTGCGTCACGCCAGCTATTTGGCCGCTTGTAAATAGGACATATATATCAGAGGTCAGCTTGCTTTCATACTATTCGCAGTTTGGACACGGCATTCCGCCTACGTTTAATGAGAGCGCTCTTAATGAAGCTATCAGCTATTTCCTAACAGCAGGAGATGTAAGGCGGGCGCTCTGCACCTTCTTGGCCAGCCCCTGCAAGACGACACGCGAAAACATCATCCAGTTAGGTCAACAGCTAGCAGAAAGAAAAGAGCTACTCGCGCCGGACTATTATGCTGCTTATAACAATCTGTCCAAACAGCTTGTCGACCACGACGAAATAGCCGCGTTCTCCGACGGTCTAGATAGCAAATTTGCGATATCTGCGTGCAACGAGGCGTTTAGACAAATAACCGGATAGGAGGCGGGCGCATTTCTCCCTGATCTTAAAGGAAAAGCCAAGGGCCGGTAGCTCAAAGGATAGAGCAGCGGACTTCTAATCCGCCGGCTGCAGGTTCGATTCCTGCCCGGCCTATTATTTTTTATCAATAGGCGACAGCCACAATCTTCCTACGCGAGTTCCATCACAGAACAGCGCAGACTAGCTATCACTTACACAGTCGGTGGATCGGACGGTTGGGATCTTATAGGCTTAATTTTGACTCCGGAGTCAAAAATTATTAACGCTACCCTTAAGGAGGATCTGGACCGTGCCCGAAGTATTACGCCTTAGTTTAAATGATGTGCGTGACTTTCGTCAGCTAAAAGCACGAAACCTGCAAAAAATTCGTTACGCAGATTTGAGATACGACGATATCGTTGAAATTGACGATACAGCGCTGTGGGTTATCGAAACCGGCAACGGCGATCTGACGATTGCCTTCGTCGAACCAGCTTACGTTGGTAACGAATATCTTGAGCATTATGGTGTAGTGCCTTTGTTCTTTCTAAAAGACTTGGTAAAAGACGAAGAGCTCGCAAGGAAACTATACCGGTACTACAAATGCGAAGAACCGTTGCGCGAGGATAGCAACGCGCCAAGATACCTTGCCTCACTACTTATACCATTTGAGGCCTACATACATAGCGGTATCTATATATACCCTATTGGCGGATGTCAGATTGATCGACAATGGGACGTTGTTTGCCCGGCAGGGTTATTTCTGCCGGATATGAAAACTGTTCGATACGCAATGGATTTGGATTTCGGTATTAGCAACTTCAATCTATCTAATATCCTTGATTTTGATGAAACCGTTGCGAAAGCGCTCAGTAATATGCCTATAGAGGAATTTAAGCAACGTATTTGCCAGTACGTGACAGACCAGAACGACCAGTCGACTGTGGAGAAGCTGTACAAAACACTGGAAGACACGTTAAACGGTTGTGTCTATGACGTTGTTGTCTGTATCGTCGACGATGATGGTAGTGATCAGATAGGATGCGCCACATATTTTGGGCACGAGCTCGACGAAGACATTGTAGTAGACACGCTTAGCAAGTGCTATGCTTGCACATTCAAGGAGGCCGACAAACGATAGAGTTGGTTTTCGACGCTGCTGAAAGAATAGCCAAATAGAGAAAGCCCTAAAATTTGTTGATTGCGAAATCAGCAGAAAAAGGAGGCGGAGCGGTACACTGCTCCGCCTCCCCCCGATACCGCTAAAGTTTTTGGAGTTTTCGCGGCAATTAATATGGGACGCGGGCGGTGCGGTGCCGCCCCAAGAGGAACGGTCCTTTTTTTTTTACTTTTGGAGGGAATAAAATGTGTCAAGAATTCTTCTTCCTGGATGAACTAAAAGAGGCCCTTGAGGCGGCCGCCTTAGAAGAGTTCGAGAACCGGGAACAGAAAGAGGTCTCCTATGAGGCCAAACTAGCGGCGTACCAATTGGCCGCGGCACTGGGGCGCTGTCGTGCATTTGGGGTCCAAGTCCCGCCGGATATGGATGGCTGCTTACACCCACCAGTAGCCATCGCCGCGGCGGAGCTAGGTGAGGATTTCATTCGGCTGTGGACAGAGGACGCTCAACTGTTAGGCGCCCGGCGCGGCCAAACCGCGCCGGAACTTGAAGAAGCAATATGCGCCGAATTATTAGAGGCCCGAATGGAATCCCTCTTCGTTTTGGAGGCCCTTTCGGAAGCCCAGGAGGCAAGCTGGAATGAGCCAGCTTCTATACCGCTCTGGGACGCGGTGAATCGGTACGTCGATGCCCTCGCCGCGTTCGACGAGGCCCTGCAGACCCCGGAAAATCTCGCACTGCTGTCAACCCTGGTTAACCTGCCGCTTTTGGAGAATTGGCGGCAGAGCTTAGCCGGGGATTACAAGGAAGTACTGCCCTGGTGGCTGGATGGGACACTGGAGAGGGCGGCTCAGACAAGCTAAAAATGGTCGGCCTACCCGTAGTTTGTACAAACTGCGGGTAGGCCGGCTGTCTCTTTTTTAGCTATTCTATCGAAACGATTCTTACGGATGTTTCCTAAGAAACTGCCCACGACTAGATTTATCAGTCTATTTTGCCTACTATAATGACCATGTAATTTTTGACTCCGGAGTCAAAAAGTTGATTTTTTGGCTATAATATATGAAGCCGCTTTAGCCGTAGGAGTAACGTTATGAGTCGTTATAAGCACCGTGGAAGGTTTGAAACAGCCTCAGGCAGGGTCATAGATATAAGAAAGCTAACTCCGCACGATATAGACTGGGAGGAAATCATAAGCAGTCTAAGCAAGATTTGCCGATTTCAGGGGCATTGTACAAAGTTTTTTAGCGTTTTGAGCCACAGCGTCCTCGCTCACATCATTTCCAGGAAGCTATGGCCGCAGGACAAGGACATCCATATTGCCGCATTAATACACGACGCGGCAGAAGCGTTTATAGGAGATATAATCAGTCCAATAAGAGGCCTACCCGGAATGCACGTCCATAAGAAATATGAACGTCAACTAATAGAAGTAATAAGCAAGGCCGCGTTTTTGGACCCAGCAATACTCGACGATAAACGCGTCAAAGTTGCTGACAACCTCGCCTTAGTAAACGAAGTAAAGCGAATTGTGGCATCTAGGGGCGAGCTACCAATATGGGACATGGACTTTGAGAAATATGCTGATTACGCCGACAGTGTATGCGTTACGTGGTGGGACTTTGCTAAGGCAAGATGGCTTGCAAAGCCCATATTTAGGCGAGCTTTATGCAAGCACCTAGTACGATCACAAAATATGCCACAATGACCTTTTTATCTACTTAAATTTTTACTCTTAACACGGAAAACTGCGCTAATTAGCGCAGTTTTTTGTTTCTAATCTATAGTTTGTCGCGTGTCGGCTCCCGCATAATCTAAAAATTAACGGTTTTCCGGGACTAGGCGGCTAAATTTTGGCCATTTTCTAGGCAATTAAGTTTGGTGGCGCTGCCGCCGTGGCGGCGCCGGAGTTGGGCTTTTTTTAAAGGAGAAGTGAAATGATCTTGATCAACTTTGCACACCCCATCACGGCACAACAGCAGGAGCAGATCCAGGCTCTAACGGGTAAACTGGTCACGAAAGTGATAAACGTAAAGTGCCAGTTTGACCACAATTGTTCCTTCCCCAAGCAGGCAGCCGCCTTGCTCGATGAGGTCGGGCTCACGCCCGACCAGTGGCAAAGCCTTCCCATTCTGGTCAATCCGCCGTCCCTGGCTTCGGCTGCCTGCGCCGTTCTAGCCGAACTGCACGGCAGGATGGGTTATTTCCCACCCATCCTGCGCCTCCGCCCCGGCGAAACTACTCCGCCACAATACGAAGTGGCGGAAATTATTAATCTGCAAGCGGCCCGGGACTCGGCCCGGAATAAACGATGAGGGGGAAGTACCGGCCGAGCCCCCTCGGCCGGTGCTCTCTCTTTTTAGCTAATTTTAGAACGCTTCTACGTTCTATTTTTGACTCCGGAGTCAAAATATGTAGCAAATAGAGCCTTGTGATTATTTAAGGTATAATTGGTTTTGGCGGAGTTTTTTATTTTTAGCTATCACTTCGCGGAGATATATTATGCTGGAAAGGTCGCTATTAGATATTATTCTAGAAAGAAGGCAAACAGGTCAGGCAGGATCGAAATACAAATTTAAGGAAGAAGAGTATATTCCCCTGTACGAAAGCTGGGTTAAGACAAAGTCACCGGATGCCATGACGGCTTTGGTCGATAAAATGAATAGTCTACTAGACTATGCCATTCACTACTACGCCGCCGATATAGCCGACACGCCCAGTCTTCGGACGAGGGCCAAAAAACTAGTCATAGACGCTATTAAATCTTACGATCCATCTAAAGGCCCCCTAACTAACCATGTTTTCCTAAATTTACAACGCCTGAAGCGACTTGGCGGCCAGACAAGACAGATAATACGGCAGTCAGAGCAGGTGTCGATGGATATTACTATGCTTAATAACGCTGAAGAGGAGCTAGTGCAGACGCTGGGCAGGCTACCAAATACGGAAGAATTGGCGGACTACACGGGTCTTTCCATTGAAAGGATAAAGAAAATACGACAAAAGGGCAGGATGGCACTACCCGAAGCTACTACTGTCAGACAAACGGCGGAGGGAATATCTGAAATCCCTACTTCTCCGCTTGCCACGACGGATGCCTTTACGCAGCTGCTTGAGCTAGCTTACATAGATGCTGATCCAATTGACAAGGCGATTATAGAGCTCTATTACGGGCTTCACGGCAGAAATAAAACGCCGCAGAAAGAGATAGCAGAAAAGCTGCACTTAAGCCCTGGTAGGGTTAGTCAGCGTATTGCCGAGATAGAAGAGCGGATCAAGTATTGGTATCAGTTACAGAAAGGAAAATACAGTGTCTGATATATTCGATATGTGGTCGGAAATGATTAGCGTCAGTAACGGCGCTAGTGATTGGTTTGTTCCTGAAGATATATCTTTAAACGATGGTGGAGAAAGCGCATATAACGTCTTTAAACAAGCCTCTGGCAAAACACCGGCTGAGGTGTTACAAGAACGACGCGCTAGCGATGGCAAGATGATAACGGCTCAGTTGAAGTCTGCCTACAGTCTTGCGATGTATAGGGCGTTTTTATTGAGGAACCTAACGCCTAGCAGGGCGTTTATTATTTCTAGCAATTTATCGACGCGGCTGCCGATGTTTACCAAGACTATAGTCGACGACTTTGCGGTAGAAGGAAGGGAATCTACGAGATGATATACGATATCTGTTTGTACAAGAAAGATCAGTCTGGCGAGCTAACGGCCCTGTCGCCGCCGTATCAACTAGCCACAGACAAAAACATCTACATAGAACAGCTATTATATGCGTATGCGTCAACAACGCCCGAAAGCATATCTGAGTATTCAGATCCATATTTTGGCTCGCCGTTTTTGGTCCTGTGTCGACAATATTACTCGGCGGGCGCCCTGACAAGTAGCATCGTAAACGACTTATTCAGCAAGACGCTAAGAGATTTTGTAAGATGGTATTATACCAACATTCTCGTCAAAACTATCTCTAACGAGCACGTCGTGCAGATTGTCGGGAACGTAACGAGCACTATCGAAAACAATACCATGAAAGTACAGTTTCAGCTTAACGATCTTGACGGTATCGATATTTCGTGCAAATACCAGTTCAGTTTACAGTAAATAAGGACAATAAACCATGGCTGATGTGACAACAATTCGGCAAACCCTATTAGGCATCCTTTCTTCTCAGTTTCCTGATATATCATTCCAGAACAACATTATAGATCGATTGCTTGTTCAGCCCGCCACAGCCATATATGGATATATCTCCGACGACGTGGAGCGAAAACTCAAATCGGTCGGTCTACAGAATATAGTAGCGGGACTGGTCGATGAGGATGTTGCTAGATCGTTCTTACAAGGGCTGGGCGTTTCTATTAGCGACGGTCTCTACGCCACAGGCTCGGCCACAATACTAGTTAGTTCGACATCTGTAATCACGATACCAGCCGGTACCATATTCACTACCACCAGCAATCTGTCGTACGAATCGACAGAGACTGTAAGAGCTATTCCTTCTGAAGAATATAGACTGAGTCCGGAAGATCGGATATTAGTACGAGTTGGTCCTTATTGGGGGTTTGATGTGCCATTAAAGGCCACGTCCGTCGGGTCCGTTTATAATATTCAAGAAAACACGCCGCTTTCGACTACGCTCGAAATACCTAATCTTTACGCGATCTTGTCGTCGTCGTTCTACGGAGGCGCAGATCCCGAAACCGCCAAAGAAGCTGCAAACAGGATATTGGCTGGTCTTGGGATTAGGGGGCTAGCTAACAACACACAGGTTCTTTCGCTACTAAGAACAGCCTCCACGAACAAATACTATGACAACAATCTACTCGGAACTATTGCAGTATCTGTTATTGGCGCCAATGACGCCGAAATGCAGCGAGACCGTCGCGGTATATTGCCCGTTTCTATAGGCGGCAAGATTGATATCTATGTAAGAACTCTGCGAACACCTATTTACACAACAAAACGCGTAACAGCTACATTGATAGGGATTAACTCTAATAATGATGGTATCTGGTCGTTTACAGTTGGGAGGGGCTTGTGTCCTGTATCGTACTTAGTCACAAAAGTAAGATCTATTACGTCGCTGCCTACCGACGAGGGATACGAAATAACATTGCAAACAGCTAGCCTTGATCTAAACCCTACAGGTTTTCCATTCGTTCCGGATATAGCAAGTATCGCAGAGGGTGTTTTTTCGCCGTTTCATAAAATAACAGTTGAATTCGTCGACACCGATACTGAAGTATTACCGGAAGAGGTCGGAACAAGAACGCAAGATTATTATGCTACTATTTATCATATGCCCGCTGTCGATAGCGCGCAAAAATACCTATCTTGTGACGAGATTAGGCCTGTCGGGCTAGACATACTGGTAAAAGCGCCATTCATTTGCCACGTTAATACGAGAATTTATTTAACAAAAACCGTGTCGGATGAAATAGCAAATGCGATAAAGGCAAAAGCAAGCGAGTTTATCAACTCGCTCATGTTTGAAGAATGCGTTTACGGCGCCGACCTAGCTGATGCAGTTAATTCATTACTACCGTCTGGAGTTTATATAACAAATACCACATTTGGGGGATCTATCCTGCTACCTAATCTTACTTATTACACAATCGGATTTTCTAGCAGCCTTTGTGTGCCTACATTATCTGCTTATGGCGTTTCTGGAAAGAACACAGCACTAGTTCAATATCCCCAGAACGTGTCTATCCTGGTTTCATAATTTTGACTCCGGAGTCAAAAATGATTACCTGGCGAGATGGTACGGCTACATCCAGGTCGATAAGCGCTATATACAGACCGATTGATATACCATCTATAGATGTATCCATCCCTTTGGACAGCTTTTTGGCTATAAGGGACAGCTTCACGGCCGCGATGCCAGGACATGAGTCCTTGGTAGATGCTGTATTTAAGTCGCACTATAAGATTTACGAGCTAATAATAAGCGACTTCTCTTACGATCTTAGCTCGATACTCGACAAATTCTCTCCGGTCGTTAAATACAAGCACATTCCATTAATTATCAGCGATGACGATATTCAGGCTGTAAGTGGACAGTATCGGGTACCGTTGCCGTCGCATATATTCAGCATAGAAGCTATTGTAAATAAGCCGTTCGATCCAACTATTACATGGGATGATGAGTTCTATATAGACGGCGACTACTTGTACTTTCTTAGCGATCCGCGAGCGTCCTTTTATGGTTACTATGGCGGCGGGCAGCGGTACTTTTATGTTTTGTGGCTAAAGAATGCTACGCTTCTGAACTCATCCTTACTAGATAGATTCTTCACATACCTCATTGATGTCAACAACAAATGCGTCGACGACTACTACGATCGTTTACTCTTTACGCTGCTGATGGTGGAGGCGCTAGCCAAAGGACTAACGCCAGCGAGGCTTAGGGGTTTAGCAGCTTTATACTATGAGATCCCCATCTCTGTTGCCGAATCGGAAATAGTTTTGGACATTACCCCGGTTACAGGTGGTAATCTTGTTAAAACAGATAAAATGGAATATTTTGTATCGTCATCGTTTGAACTTGCTGTTTCAGAAAACGACAAGCTCACAAAATGGACGCCGCTCGTGGAAGGCTTCAATGTTATAGACTTTCACGACGGCGTCGTGCCTTCATATGTTCCAAAGATACCGATATATCCCGATGGTATATTGACACTGGTGAGTGCGGAGCGTACAGCCGAAAACGCATCTGTTAGAGAGCTAGAAGATGTGTCGCAACGGCACCTAGAAAAGGATTCGATTATCGTATCAGGACCATCGAACACTATATACGCCGTAAACAACACTGTTCAAACAACAATAGTCGAAACTGCGCGTGGCTATGAGATTAGCTGGCCATTAGAAGGTAGCTCTAACGATGTGACTCTGTTTTGGGATCGAGTACGCGAGCGAGAGAGAACGTTGGATGTTATGTTATACAACCTTTTGTCCGAATACTATGAAGACCTTAGCACAATAAATCCAGCCGAAGTAATGGTTAGATTTTTCTATAGATGCGCTACTGCGATTATACTACCTGCTAATGTAGCGCCGGACATGCAATTTATTTCCGTCGTCGAGTACGTTCAAGATGGTACGAAACCTTTATTACAAGTGAACGCGCAATAGTCAATAGTTAAAAAAGGATAGTAGTATGGCAAAGCGATATACAACACTAGCGTTTAAGCCGTTGCCGGACGATATTTGTTCGATTAGCGGTGAAGAGCCTAGTTCATCTAGCGAATCTAGTTCGTCTGGCGGCTCAGGTTCGTCTAGTAGTTCTAGCGCCGCCGATGTGTGGGTTGTTGTAGACTGTTTTGACAGTAACAGAAGAGTCTATGTCGTCCATCGCCAGGACGCGCTAGCAGAGCTTGGCCGGGGCACTCTCGTCCGTGTCACTGACGTTGATCATGTTGTTGTATGCGGTACGATTGAGTTTGGGCATTATACAGAAGAAGAACATAGCGATATACCTACAATCGAGCCTCTCGATACGTGTTCCGTGTGCGAGTATGGTATAGAAGACTGCAATACGCAGTCGATATTGCGTTTTCCAGCATTAAACTATGAATTATCGCGATACGTGGACCTGATTGTTGCAGTACTAGACGAAAACGATGAAGTCGTTGCGTGTGGTAAGGTTGTTTATAGCGAGGACGGCGAAGAGCGGCGCGGTCGTCGGATTGTTGGACCTTACAAAGACTGCGAGGAGTGTATTCCGAAATGGTATGTAAAAGACTGTGCCGACGAGAACAGGAAAGTCCATCTATCGGAATATCCTGGTCTTGACACTTATGAAGGTCAGTTTGTACGCGTCCTGGAAGGATCCAATTTTGTTATGTGCGGCAAAGTGGAAAGGGGCCTATATACAGAGACTAATACCAGCGAAACGCTAACCGTGGAGACCATAAATGATTGCGATGAATGTACCTATATAGTAGAGGATTGTAATGATCCTAGTAGAAAGCTACTATTCCCATCTTTACATACCGAGCTCGGGCGGTATGAAGGAAATGTCGTAATTAGGATAAAGGAAGGCGACTATATTCTCATCTGCGGCACTGTCACAAAGGGTTACTCTGGCGAAAAATATGTCGGCATTAACACTCTCACTATCGAGGTTGTTAGTACCGACTGCTTACGTTGTACTTGGGTTATAGAAGATTGTAATGATCCTAACAAGCTTATAAAGCTGGAGGGGTATCAAGACGTACTGCCGTTTCTGCAAGGACTTATAGTACGAGTAATGGTTAATGGTAGGATTTACTCGTGTGGCTATGTAACCCAAAACGCTCCGACGGAGTCTATTGTTCCAGAAGATGTAACCGGGCCGTTTTCATCTTGCGAAGAATGCCTAGAGTCGTTGTGTGGTTGTAATGGAATAACAACCACGGCTTATGCCCTTGCAAGCCCACCAACTATCGATGGCAATTGCATAAAGTTTAGCGTAATCGAGCTCTACTTTAAGGAGGGTTGCTTGTGCAGTTCTTCCCAAATGGACGACGTACTAGTATTACCATGCGGCGAAAGCAGTTCCGAGTCCAGTAGCGAATCCAGCTCCGAATCCAGCAGCGAAAGCAGTAGCGAGTCTAGTAGTGAATCCAGTTCCGAGTCCAGTAGCGAAAGCAGTTCGGGGGGCACGACCTACACCATCTTTCATCTCTGCGACGACCCGGGGACTGTCGCTTACGCAGAAGGTTGGTATGAAGGAGTATGGACCGATTATGAAGACCCCTACATTGCTGTTGACTGGAGAACCACGCCAGAAGGATACCGAATTTGGCCGGCAATCTATATTGGATCTAACTGCCCTGCTACCAATGCCCAAGCCGTATTGCTCTTAGGCCAACAGGACCCTCGCATAGTCCAGCCGATTCTGCCCGCCCAGACCAGCCCAATCGATTCTTCAGGGTCAAGTAATGAAAGCAGTTCGGAGTCTAGTTCTAATAATAGTCCGGAGTTGGGTAGTGGCTACGACTTTGAGATATACACAAGGCTGCAATTGTGCGATAGCCGCGATAGCGAATATTACGGCGGTGTATTGCCGCTAGACCGGGTTTATACCATAAAGCGAATTGCAGACGGCGTTGTACAATACGGGACAGCCTTGGAATATGTAACCGCTGTTCGTCCTACAGTCGAAGTCCTGTCAGAATTGTCTAGCTGTCCGGAGTAGTAGAGTCATGTCGGCCTGCACATTTAACAAAATCACAGAAACTCTACTTGAATGCAGCCGTTGCGGCGCGATTGTTAGGTTGGCTAGGAACTCCGATGGTTCTGTAATATTGCCGGACTTCGATAAGCTACCGCCGTGCGGTTGGCAGAGTGAGATTTTAAATGTCGGCGGACACGTATGGATAGAAAGTTATAGAGCTGACGGAAATCGACACTGGACGTGCAAGATATGCGGAGACTACGTTGCTTTAAAAGGAAGTGTTAATAACAAAGAAGCTATCACTATATTATCTCGAAGACCACAATGTAAAAAGGGCACGACAGAAGTTCAAGGCTCGAAAACGCCAAATATCATTAATCGCGCTGTAAGATATTCAAAGGCGCTTACACGGTGGCTAGCAAGTGGTAGACCTACTAGATCTGCCAAAGAGATAAATAAAATCCTACAGATATGCCAAGCCTGTTCTAATTACGACCACGACAAAAAGATATGCAAAATATGTGGTTGCCGATTAAGTCGAGACCCGAGAGCGTGGCAGAATAAGATAGCAATGGCCACAGAACACTGTCCGATTTGTAAATGGGGCTGCAAGCTTTCGGAAGAAGAACTTAAAAAGTTTGTCGGTTGTGCATATGTAATTGAGAATGACTATCGTCCAAACCTGGCCTCGAAGCTAATAGACTCGCTACACGGGTCTAGATGGCCGTTTGTCATCCCAACTGTTTATAAATTAACGGACGCAGACAGATCCAAGGCTATACGCCGAGTAAGTCTAAATAATAGGCTCCTCGGCCGCCAAATGACACACCTACAAGCGCTGCATGACGGTTTTTCTAGCGGCGTCGACTCGGTACTTATCATGGAGGACTGTGCCTATATTGCGGATAATTTCACAGAACAAGTATCTGAATTCTTAGCAAGCGTGCCGAAAGATTGGGAGTGTATCGTACTCGGGTGCGAGCACGCATCCCCGCCGCAAGCTACCGGCATATTAGGTGTGGTCAGGGCAAGGTCTATATATCGGGTATATGCATACATCGCCCGCCCATCTTATATGAAAGCCTTGCAGGGGGCGTTATCAGAAGGGGCCATCGTCGATTGGGCTGTCGATGACTGCTACCAACGAGGGACTATTTATGCGCCAGAAGATTGCTTAGTTGCTCTATCGCCAGAATGCTCAGATGGAAGACATTGGGTTATAGTTGACTGTAATACGCTAAGCAAAGTGTTTGTTGCCGATATACAAGACACACTACCTTGTTATGACGGTAAAATTGTCAGAGTCGTCGCAAGAAATGAGCCAGTGTGTGGAGTGGTTATGTTAAGCGAAAGCTATGACATAATATTAGACAGCGCCGACCTAATAAGCGAGTTTAGAGCGTGCGATGAATGCAGCGCATAGCCAAGTACAAATCGACAAAGGAAAAGCTGTTGTTGGAATTAGCGCCTACGCGATGTTTATGGGCGGCTACGAAAGGTGGATAGCCGATCTACTTAAATCCGTAGATCGGAATAAGATAGATTTTCTTGGCGTAGCGCTAGGTTACTACGACGGACATTGTATCGAGCTAGTTGATGAAGTACAACGATTTACAAAACTTGTGAACTATGGCGACGTTACACGATGGTCAAGCTACAAAAACATAATCACTATAGTGGCAAATTGTAGCCCGTTAGTTCCTCTGCTACCTCTGTTATATAACGACGGTAACGTCTTATATGTCGGTCATGGCGCCGGAATACCATGCCACAATGCGTTGATTCCATATGTTAAATATTGGGCTGCCGTATCGCCTGCGGCGGCAAGCGCTTTGCCAAACCATAGTGCAGTAACGATAATCCTAAATGGTGTCGATATAAACAGATGCTTGCCTATAATTGGACGCGACGAAATTAGACGACGCTGGAAAGTAAGCGAAGACCAGATCGTATTAGGCTACTTAGGCAGGATAGCAAACGACAGGAGCAAAAAGCCAGAACTCTTAGCAGAAGTTGCGCGGATGCTTGGTAAGCGTTTTGTGCCTGTCTTTGTAGGCGAAATTTATAACAAGTTGACAGTCGAAAAGATATATGCCGTTTGTCCTTCCAGCAAGATAGTGTCGTCATCGATTCATGTGGGTGATGCGCTTGCTGCGATGGATTGCTTCGTACTTCCAAGCCTATCAGAAGGGTGCGGTCTAGCTATTATGGAGGCCTGGGCGGCTGGCGTACCAACGGTTTCGTCGGATGTGGGTGTCGTATCCTATTGCAGGGCCAAATATGGCAGCCCTACAGTCGACGTTTCCGCGTGCTCTGCAGACGAGCTTGCCCGTGCAGTATTGAAGGTGATGGTAGATAAAGAAAGCCGAAGACGGGCAAAAGATATTATACTGGCAAACTACAATATCCACGAGTTTGGACGTAGATGGACAGAATATTTATGCGCTATTCATACTGGCGAAGCTCCTGCCGATAAGCCATTTACGCCGTCAGAGACTTACGTTTCCATAATGACTCCAGTTTACAACACAAAACCTGAATATTTGCAGGAATATTGGGATTCTATAAAGGCTCAGACATGGAAACACTGGGAACTTGTGATCGTAGATGACGGGTCTACTCAGACGTGCACTACGGAAAAGCTGCAAGAAATTGCCAAGGACTCTAGAGTAAGACTCGTGCGACTTCCAGTGCGCTGCGGTGTTGCTACTGCCCGTAACGTTGCAATTAATGTAGCGAAGTACGATCTTGTGGCTAACATGGATAGCGACGATGTTGCCGATCAAAAGTGGTTGGCAAGAATGGTTGCTGCAATGAAGGCAAATCCCGATATTGACATATGCGGGTGTCAGTTACGCTTATTTGACGACACCACCGGTAAGACAATCTATACGACGCAGCATCCAGAAGCAATTACGTATGAATGCATAAAGCCACGTGCAGATACGGGAGGGTTGTGGCTCATCAACAATCCTGGCGTTATATTTAGAAGAAGTAAAATAGTGAAAATCGGGGGTTACAACGAAAACTCGCTATATTGCGAGGATTTAGATCTGTGGTTACGTGCGTTTAAGGCAGGACTGAAAATAACCAACATACCAGACATATTAGTTAACTACCGAAAACATGGTAAAGAACAGCTTACAGCCAGTCCAGACATGGCCTATCGATCTGCTATCCTGAAAAGAGAATTTTCGTCGTGTCTCAAGAGCTTAGCAAATGTTTCCTGACATTAAGGTTTCGCATGAAATTAGGACCAGACTAATGTCTGAGCTATATCCCAATAGAATACCTGTTGGGATTGTCGTAAATCATTTGTCTTTCGGCGGCAACTCAAGATCCGCTGTCAATCTGGCAAAGTCGTTGGACAGTAAGGTGTTTAATTATCTCGGCATTGCGTTTCTTAGTTCGCTTAATAATCCGTTGGTTGTCGAAGAAGCTCTTCTCTTGGGATCGGTCCAACTATACAGGCCGGATATATGGAATTTCGCGAGTAATAAGATCGTGGTGTATAGAGGCTGTTTTTCGCCTAATAAATGTGAAAACAGCATAAGCGTTTTTGTCTCGAACAGCAGCAGCGATTATATAAGGAGACTATCGGCTGCTGTAGCGCCGCTTGTGGATAGATGGGTGGCTGTATCTCCAGCCGCATCTGCGATTTTACCAAAGCCGGAAGCTACAACTGTCATTATTAATGGCGTTGACCTGGATCGATGCAATACCATCCTAGGTAGACAAGAAATAAGAAATCGTTGGAAGGTGTCGGATGATGACGTTGTGATAGGTTACGTTGGTAGGGTTGTCGATGACGGTTGCAAGATAGTCGACGTGGTCGCAAACGCAGCCAACGTTCTAGGTGACAGATACATCCCTGTGTTTGTGGGGCCGGCGGAAGAAAAAGAGGTTAACTATATTCGTTCTATATGCCCTCGTGCCCGTTTTGTAGAAAAATGCGCACAAGTCGGCGACATTTTATCTGCCGTTGACTGCTTTGTCCTTGTAAGCCGTTGCGAAGGCTGCAGCTTGGCGTTGCTGGAAGCGTGGGCTGCGGGAATACCGACAGTTGCTACGCCAGTTGGTGGCGTACCATATTTTGAGTCTAAGTATGGCAAATTTTCTGTAACCATTCGGCCGACGCGCGACGGTAAGACGCTAGCTACTGCAATCCTAGAAGCTACTAGCGAAAGCAATAAAGCAAATATCTTACGCGCTAGAGAAGTGATAAGGGCAAACTATAATATGGACGAAGTCGGCCGTCGCTGGGCCGAATATCTACAAGCTGTCTACAACGGCACCTTGCCGCCAGATGTGCCGTTCACTGCGACCGAAACGCCGGTATCTATAGTCGTTCCTGTGTATAACACGAAACCCAAATATCTAGAGGAATGCTACCAGTCAATATCTTCGCAGACGTGGCCCAGTTGGGAGCTCATATTGGTTGACGATGGGTCGTCAAACGAATCAACAAAGAACAAGCTACACGATATAGCCAAGTCCGATAGCAGGGTAAGGCTAATAGTACTACCCGACCACAGAGGGGCTAGCGCTGCTAGAAATGTAGGGCTTAAAGAGGCGAAACACGAGCTCGTAGCCTGTTTTGATAGCGACGATATTGCGTACCCAACGTGGCTGGCAAGGATGGTGTCCGCAATGAAGTCGAACCCAGATATTGATATTTGCGGATGCCAGCTAGAAGCATTCGACGATGACACAGGTAGAATACTGCACGTAACAAATCATGCTAGTACGCCCATACCTTCTTATTATGAGCTAGCGAAATACGTTTTATGGAACCGGCCTTGGTTCATTAATAACCCAGGCGTAATGTACAGGAAGAAGAGTATAACCAGTTTAGGGGGATATGACGAGCGTTTAAGTTGTTGTATCGACCTAGACTTATGGCTTCGTGCTTATATGAGTGGTCGTAAATTATACAATATTCCTGACGTGTTAGTACGTTATAGAATACATAAAGACCAGATTACTAAGCTGGCAGCTCACCCACACACGGGGAGAAGTATCGGGCTGCGGGTATTAAAACAGCTCGTGAATAAGAACTGCCTCGTTAGCCATCGGTTTTTGACTCCGGAGTCAAAAACACATGAAGCTGACAGCCGTCTGCGTAACATATGATAGGCCCCATTTATTAGGCGAGCTCATCCAGTGCTTTTTATACCAAGATTACCCAAAGGCGCTAAGAGAGCTAATTATACTAGATGACGCCGGCCAGTATGGTAATCAAGAGGGTGACGGATGGCGAATTATATCTATACCTCGCCGCTTTAACTCGTTAGGCGAGAAAAGAAACGCATGTATTGCTCTGGCTAGCCCGGATGCAGAAGGATTCCTCGTTGCCGACGACGATGATATTTACCTGCCGCACTGGTTTTCTGCCTGCGCAAGGGCGTTAAAGGAGGGCGATTTTTGCAGGCCTAGTCTTGTATTGTCGTTCAAAGATAACAAGCTAAAGGCTATGCCATCACAAAATGTATATCATCCATCGTGGGCGTTTAGAAAAGATGCTTTCTACAAAATAGGCGGCTACAAGAATCTAAATAGCGGAGAAGATCAGGAGTTTGGTGGTCGACTGATAGCAGCCAAGTTCAAAGAAGTTGACCCGTGCAAGTACTATCCGCCGTACCTTGTTTATAGATGGGATGGTACGAATTCATACCACATGAGCGCGAGCGACTACGTAAAATTAGGGCAACGAACGATTAAAAAATGCGAAAAAATAGACATACGATGGAGTCGACCTTGGAATACGTTTCCCATAGAACTACCAGGCGGTCAGCTATTGAACCAGCCCCCATCCCCCAACGTCAAAGCCGACATACAACATCAGACACCGCATACTAGCGGCGATAAGCCGCCGATGGTTCACACTTCCGGTACAGGCAAAAGAGTTAATCTGATAGGCAACTTGAAGTCTCCATTTAACGCTGGTCCCGGTATAGGGATGTTCGCCCTTCAAAAGCTACTGAAAGACAGAATAAAGAAGGGTTTAGATTGGTTGCAAATAACAGACCAGCCTATTAGCAAAGCAGTATTGCCCTGGTTTTGGTGGCTAGGAGATAGGCAAAAGATCGTCCGATGGGCAGATGAGACTGGGCCTTTTGTGGTGGGTCCTAACGTTTTCTTTATTAATTCACGTCGGCCTAGGATAGACAAACTAGAATCCTCCATATTAGACGCCGCCACCTGTCGAATGATATTTTGCCACAGTGAGTGGTATAAAAATCTTGTAATCGCTAATAGGGGGCCGCTCAATAACGCCGAAATAGTTTTATGGCCGTACCCCGTCGATCCTTGGCCAGATGGCCCTAAAGATCCAACGTATGACCTCCTTGTTTATGTCAAAAATTACGTACCAGAAGGTTTAACTGAGCTATTAGTTAAACTATTTCCAAAAAGTGTCATCATTAGATATGGCAGCTATAAGCGTGAAGAGCTATTTCACGTTGCTGCCAGGTCTAGGGCATGCGCGTATCTATCTCAAGACGAGTCTGGCGGTATAGCTACCGCGGAAATCCTCCTTTCCGGCTGTCCTATCGTAGGGGTTACAAGAGGCGCTCCGTTTATAACAGACGGTGTTACCGGCATTTTTGTGCCCGCAATTCCTCAAGCCAAATCTAGCCTGCCTGAGTTTAAAATCTACGTGGACGCTTTGCGTGCTGCGATGGAGTTTGACAGGAGCGTTGTTAGAGAGTACGCGGAGGCTCAGTTTGATAATAACAAGATATTAGAGACGGTAGTCAATGCCCTCGATAGAGCCAGATCCCTATGACAGCGCCAGACTATACACCAAAGAATAACGCGGCCGAGTTCCATATAACGTATCGATGTAATCTACGTTGTCCGGGCTGCAATAGAGGCCTCTCTATTGCTGATATTCCTGTCCCCGATATGACAATGCGAGATGTTGACTCGTTTATCGAGCAAATGCTAGCGTTGGGAAAAAGGTTCACAATAGTGTTACTAGGTGGCGAGCCGACATTGCACCCAGATATATTGAATTTCGTTGATCGCCTACATCCGCACGTTGCACGTATAAAGATTGTTTCTAACGGCTTTACAGAGGCAACGCATTATATTCTTGCTTGGGCTGAATCAAAAGGGGCTCTTATAGACCGCGGTTCTTTTAAGAAGAATATCAAGGCGTTTTATCGAGCATTTGTGAAAGACACATTTATAGATCCGTCTGACTTTGGGATAAATAGAACAACACCGTGCGACTGGCATTCGGGATGTTCAGGTTGGGGTTGTGGTTTTTCGGTAGATAGCCTAGGTTATACTGTGTGTTGCATCGGAGGTGTTATCGATTCATTAAGAAGCCTTAATGTAAGGACGAAAAAGTTAGCCGATCTGTTCGACCCAGACTTTGCTAGATGGCAGACGGAACAGTTATGCAAGCGTTGCGGCGCGTTCATGGGACTAGATAAGAAGGTTCAAAAGTCAATGCTGCATCTAGTCGATAGGATTTACCTGTCCGATTCCTGGTTAAAGGCGAGCAGATATGAATACCAAAGACTACAGACCAAAAAGCGGCAAAGTTGAATGGCATATCACGTATAAGTGCAATCTACGATGCGTTGGTTGTAATCGTTTTGCGTTTCTTAACGACACACATACACCGGATATGACATTAGATGACGCTAAGAAGTGTTGCGAAGAAGCTCCAAAGTATGGATTCCATACGGTCATTATTCTTGGTGGGGAGCCAACGCTTCATCCTGACTTTCTCAATTTTGTCGATCTTGGGCTTAAACATTTCAATGAAGTCTACGTTTTCACAAACGGCGCCACCCAAGACTCGCAACTATTGTTAAGTTGGGCTCTGGCCAAGGGAGTCGTGTTAGGTAACGCACCACAAAGGTATAGTATCGTCCATAGCATATTAGATTATTGTGTAGCGCCAATCGATTTAGGTATTACGCGGGAACCGTGCTATTTGTGTTCCTGTAATCCGGGTAGGTGTGGGATTTCCTTGGACTCTGTAGGCTATACGTTCTGCTGTATAGGCGGTGCTTTAGATGCCGTTTTAGGGCTTGGTGCCAGAACACCGAACTTGAGTGATCTATTCGACCCAGACTTTATCGTCGAGCATCAAAGAAAGTTATGTTCTCATTGTGGTTGCACGCTGGGACTCGACAAAAAGTTTGCTAGTAGTTGTAAGAAAAAATATGGTATATTAATGTCTGAAACGTGGCTGAGATCTTCAGAAAAATGGGAAGCTTATAGAAACCGACAGCATCAAGAGGTACCTTATCGTGTCAGAGGAGCATAATATATTGTCACCTAAAGACAGACGTGCGCTCGCAAGCCATCTGATCTCTGAGGCACTCAGCGATATTACGACGTACATCCTCGACCTACGCGTTGATGGAGATCGCTGGGCGCAACTGAACAAGTGGGCCAGTGTGCGAGCTTTTCTCGCAGAGGCAAATCGGCTGTGTGCGTTCCCAGAGTCGGCCATTGTATCGCTTTGGTAGATCAAATCATCGAGGCACTATACGAGTACAAACCTCGCCGTGCCTGGGAACTCGTATTTGACTACCGACATCCATTGAATTGCCTGAGAGCGAATAAGCTCATAGATAGAAACAGCTGTCTTCATTAATAATTGTGGCATTTAATTATTGGGGGCGAATTGGATTCGACCGGACGGCTCTGGCGATAGGCACCGTGCCGTGGTTGGTCGGCTGGCCACGTTAAAAGCCGACTGCAAAATTACACGCCGAGCAGCCGCTCGCGATTGCTGCTTAGTCGATAGGCAGCCCGGTTGAGGGCTTTTGCCGGAGAGGCCCGAAAACCGGTCGGCAATTCCGGCTCGTCTTGGGTCGGCGCCGGTTTGGCCCAAGATTAAACTTCAAGGCCGGCTAGCCGTCGAGATGGCCCTGTCGGTTGGGCCCCGGCTGGCGAAATTCAAAAACCGACTACGCACGTACCAGGCCTATCCGAAGGCCGCCGCGGGACGCGGGTTCGATTCCCGCCGCCTCCACTTTTTTGTATCAGGCCATATTTTTCTTTCCCTTTTTAGAAAGGAGTCGAAATGCTAGTACTTGCGCGAAGAAAGAACGAAACCCTTGTCATCAACCACGGTAACATTTCGATAAGGATAGTCGTAACGGATATCGACAAGCGGGCAGGGAAGGTTAGATTGGCCATAGACGCCCCTCCCGAAGTAAAAATATGGCGGGGCGAGCTAGAAGAAAAGATGAAAAAGCAAGCGTCAACCGAGTGATTTTTTTGTATACCCGCGTGGGCGACGACCATTAGTAGCAGGTTTTACTGGTGGTCGTCGTTTTTTGTCTGTAGTGTTACCCTTTTTCAAAAAAGGAGGCGTTTTATGTCTATCGCTACCGAACCGAAAGCTGTTGACGTGACTATCGACGCGACCAACTTTTTATTTGTCCCTGCAGTCAAAGTAGACCATGAAGGATATCAGACTGGCTTTTACGTTAATAAAGTCAACGTTAACTTTGAGGATCATTTATGCATACGTAAGATACAGGGAAATCCGGTTATGCCCAATTCTATTAAAGGAGAAGAAGATATCCCAGCATGGACGTACGAGGCGGCGGAAGGATTCGCGCTTATCGGTCGGGATTTGACAAGCCGGTCGGGATGTCACCGGGCCGAGCTGCCCGGCAAACTAAAGTTATGGCGTTACGTTAGAGACATATTCCCGCCCGCCCACGCAAGAAAAGGCGGAGAAAACATATTGAATATGTTCAGAAGCCGAGGATACGAGTCCGTCTCATGGTATGTGGCATCCGGACTAAGCTATGCATGGATTCTAGAAGAGGCGGGCGACATACCGACGGTTGATATCAGATTTGACGAAAATACAGAGTGTGTTCCAATAAAACAGGGAAACCTTAGTATCATCCCCGTCAATCTATATGGAGTGTCGCCGGACCCATTTGATGAAGACCTGGTAAAGACGCTTTATAACCATAAAGTTACGGTCCAGACCTGGATAAGGTGGTTTGACGAGAACAAGGATACGGCCTACGCTCTGGCCAAGATTACAGGCCCGGTTACTGCCCCGGAGCATGAGGAGATTAGGGGCCTTGATGGGTGGTTCTTGTTGTCCCACCCTCGTCCGGGCAGATCTGCTGACTAAAGATTAAGACAAAATTAGAAATTAAAAGGGGAGGGGCTGGTTGGCTGGTATTTGTAGCCACCAGCCCCTCTCTGCTCTCTTTTTAGATATTGAACTTTATTTATTTCTCTGCCTCTACAGCGCTTTTGAAGCTGAAAAACGCAGACTTACTTTCGCTATATGCTGTTAGCATCGCGGTAGCATATTTAGCAGACGCCTCATATCCGTGCCGATACGCGCAGTCAATAAATCTCTGGAACTGCTCAATCACGTCCATATCTACCTTATCAACCTTCGTTTTCGCTATCGCATAGACGGCATCCATCATGGGCTTATCGCCCTGCCAAGCATTAATTGCGCGGAAGTTGTTGTCTACGTCATATAAGTAGTTGATGATCTTAGGTACTAATACGTACTGCTCGGCGCTGCAGGAAAGATTAACAAATCGTTTTATCCTGTCCGCGAAAATAAGCGGGTAGCCCGTCCTGAGCAGACATATATCGACGCTTGCGATCGCGATCTCGTAGACAGAAGGTGGTCTGTAGTTTAGTAGATCAAATGCGCCCGTCGCAAGCGCTATCGTAACTCGGCTAAAGTCTATAATGCGGTTCTGCCAATAATCATTTGTCATGACGCTTATTGCCGCCATGACCTTATTCATTATGCTCTCGTTTACTTCATGGCCCAATTCTTCTTCTAGCTCGGCTTTAATAGCAGCATACTCTCCGTCTAATACGTTTGGTCCATATTTTTCTGCAAGAGCAAGATAAAGAATGGGAGGGGTCGATTCGGGGTCTTCAAATATGGCTGTCAGTCGGCTCATTTGGTGGTTCTTTCTAAAAATTTTGACTCCGGAGTCAAAATTCGGCTTAGTCGGTAAGCCGAAGCTCAATGAGCTTAGTAATCCCTTTTATATCGAACACTCGGGCGTCTAGCACGATAGGGGTATCGTCTATAAACTTCGCGTTTTTAATATCATACCATTTTTGAGGTATGCCGTTGATAAAGATGGTAGCCCACGTATTATCTGCTATGCCTAGCTTGATATCCGCTGTCTCTATATTATCGAGAAGCTGATCTTTATACTTTCTAAATATAATTCTCACAATCTCAGCGTCGTATTTGTAAGCGACAAAAACAACAGCTGTAACGATATCCTTCTCTTTCTGGCTGAGATTTTCAAAATTCTCATCAAACCCCAAAAGCAGGCAAATTTCGATGACCGTTTTCTTCTTTACAGGCAGAAATCGCTTCTCCACGCGTTCTTCCTCCGTTACGGAAATACGGTTTGCCCAATCTCCAATCTATCATATTTCTATGCTCTTATGAATCGCCCCGGCATTTTGACTCCGGAGTCAAAAATGGTTTTTGGTCTCTTTTAAGAAAGGGCTTCGATGAAACACGAAACGAAGGCTAAACTGAATCTTGAGACGCTATTGCGCAAGTATTTGTGCCAGATGACGTTGGGATTCGATTATACATTATTTGACGATCACGTTATCGTATTCTGCCCTATTAAATCACGCAAAGGTTATCATATCGAGCTTTATGTAAGAGAGCAAGGGGATGGTTTTACCATAGATGACAACGGAAGTACGATTAGAGATCTAAGAGAAGATGATAAGTACGAACAAAACACGAAAAAGATCGAAAGCATATTATATGAGACAAGGGTAGGGTGTCGAAATAACAAGCTATACGTAACTACTAATGATGTGGACTTTGACCGCGACCTTGCTAATCTGTTACGGGCCGTTATTGCTATAGACATGCTTCCTGTTATCGAGAACTAAATCAGGCGTCGTACTATTAGAGGCTGGTGCCCTCTGTCGATATTTTTAACGGCTTAATGGAAGCGAAAGGACACGACAATGGACGGGTTAATTTTGGCCGCCGTTGCGACTGGATTGTTCTTTCTACCGCTGATAGTTAATGAATACGCCCAGAATGCGAAGTTCGGCCTACCTATCGGTATAGCTGCAGCTTCGCTCGCTATTGCGGCGGCTGTGCTTATAGGCGGCGACTTTGGGTTTAAGCTAGGCATGACGGCACTGACGCCGCTTATTGTATTTATAGCGGTATATTTTTTGTCAAAGTAGCGGCATTTAAGCTTGAATCGGGCGGTCCGATTCCCCTGGGTTTTTAGTTTTTTTCCTTGCTTTTTTGAGGAGATGGGAAATGTTGGCGGCCGTTGTCGCGTTCGTATTGGCGGTGGCGGTTGCCGCCGCCAATATGGACGCCGGTAGCGCGGCCAGGGCATTCATCGCGGCCTTGGCCGCGCTATATTTGGTTGGCCGGTTCATCGGGATCAAGACGTGGTGAACCGGCCGTTAAAAGGGCTGGTCGAGCCAGGGAAACTATGCTCGACCAGCCCCCTTTTTTATTTATCTTTGGAGGAGCACGTTCAGAAGATCAAATCTTTTGACTCCGGAGTCAAAAAATTTCGTTAAACAATTGGCAAAACAATGGCATTTAAGTGTGACCCCAAAGGGTATTATTTATATTCGTTGGCCGCCAGACGGCCGGCCGGGGCGAGGTTCCGGTGCGGTTCGACCGCAGAAAGGGCCCCGCCCTGGCAATGAAGCAGGCGGCCAATTATCCATCTTCCTCCCACTTCCCCCGAAAGGAGCTTGGGTTGGCTGAGGGGGCCGTTCAAAGCTTCTACCCTCAGTCTAGAATTTTTATTTTTTAGCTAGTATTGTGTATGTGGAAGGTAATTAGTTAAATTTGTCGTGCTTATCGGCTAATCGCTTTAGTTGGCTGGCGCACGAATTGCAGGATGATTGGATTCATAGCGATTACGGCCAAATTAATACGTTGATTTTGCAGGAATTCCGCAGAATTCAGCAGGAATTTTGCGGAAATTTTGCAGAAATTCGGCAGTGAAAAACGGGAATTCTGCGGAATTTTCATTTATTTATTTTTATTAATAATGATAAAAGATAGGTCTATTAGTTAATAGCCTGCCGGGGGAGTCGAACCCCCTTCCGCTGAGTACGAATCAGCGTCGATGCCGCATCAGGCAGGCACAGCCGGTCCGGGGAGTCGAACCCCGCTTCGGCGGGTACAAGCCGCCGTTTCCGCCGTCGGAGACCGGCTTAATCGGCGCCTTGCCGCGTCATTCATCTTATGGAGATGGCTCTTTTTTAAGATTAAACGCCTACAAAACGGTTTATAAGCTCCACTTCTATTTTTTTATTTTTAAAACTTCTTCCCTCAATTATAGAGGATGTTTATTGTATTCATAACTCCTTTTCACCCCTCCTCTTTATTTTTTTGACTCCGGAGTCAAAAAAAGGTCTTCTTATCCCCAAAACTTGCCGCTTTTTATATTCTTCCTTATTTATAAGAATGACGTAGCGGCTAGGGAAAAGCTCCTTGCTACAAGGCGCGTATTAGGGAAGGAGGAAAGATTCCCGAATAATGCATTAAAAATTGGCATTTATATGTGGGTCGGAAAAAGTTCCTTTTATAAAAGGAGGAATAAAAAGATGAAAAGGGCGTTCATTGCTTTAATCATCCTAGCCGCGATGGGGGGAGGGGGGTGTTCTGCGCCCCCTTCCCAGATTGAGTCGCTCCCCGGGACGGTCGCCGTCGTCCGGCGGGGTGATGACATCGTCGTCGTCACCTCGTCCGGGGGAGTCGTCGTGGTCCCCCGGAAGGGGGACCCGGTTATAGTAAAATGAGGCCCCCGCCCCCGAGGCGGGGGCCGCTCTCTCTTTAGCTACTTTCCTTCCCATAGATAAGGAAAAAAAGACTTTTTTTACTTTTTTTTACCTGCCGCCTCTCTATTTTTTAGAGATTTTTTTCTTTGCTTTTATTATTTTTCCTTCTCTCTCTTTTTTTCTTATATAAGAAAATAACGAGTTAATCTAACTTTCTCTTTGTTCCGTTCTTAAAAAAAGAGAAACCAACCAAACCATAATAAGGGCAACTACCACTCTTTTCCTCCCAATTTTTTATCTAGCTCTCTCCTCTCTTTCTCTATCTCTCTCGCTCATTATTTCTATCTATTCTACCAGCCTATAGAAAAAAGGGGGGAGGAAAGGGTAGGTCTAATTGTTGGCTAAAGATTTGGCAATAACACGGCAATTAAACATGAATGGACGGGCTCCCTCCCGCCAAGGTCCAAAGGACCAGCCGAGCCCGGCGGCTAGTAGGCGGGAGGGGAAAAAAGAGCCGGGCCGTTGGGGTGGAGAATATCCGAAGAGAGAGAAGTGCATCCCCTTCGGGGGAAAAGGTAAATACGGCGGAGGCGCCCGTGGCCCGGGGCGCCGTTGAACCTACCACCTCAAAAAGCTCTTTTTTTAGATTTTCGGCAAGTTTCAAGTCCTTTTTTTTAAGAGGAGATAAAAACATGATTAGCGTTTTCCAGTGGACTGACGGCAGGGAACATGGCGGGCGGTATCCGCGTCTATACCTTATCAAGGGCCGCGAGGCCCGAAAATTTGAAGGTAAAGATATCCCGGGGTGGTGCGTTGTTTTGAAAAGAGAACACCACCCCTGCGGGAAATGGTCGTGGACGGAATACGAGATCGGGCTCGAGGACGGAACCCGTCCAATAGAATTACTGAGCCCAATGCACGGGACGTTTGGGCAGGAGGCCCTTACGTGGGAAGAGTTGGCCGGGGAGCTTCAATTACCCGTCGACCTGACAAAAGAGATTATTCGAGCCGAGTACCCCAGGACGGGGGAAAGGCTCGACAAGAACGAGGATTTCCTCAGCAGAGCGGGGGAGCGGCATCACGAGACACTAACACTAGTGCTTGCTCACCCCACATGCCGCCAGATGGCCGAGGGCTACTGGCGGCTACCGAAGGTATTAAAGACATCCTGGGGTGAGACCGTTAAGGTCGCCCCCGGAAAGGATGGATGGCATTCGCCAGTAGTTGAACAACCGGGCGACCGAGCCCACGTTGCCGGCGTCCGGTATTCCCCAGGGTATCACGGGGGTAAATACGAAATAGACATTGTCGTTTATAAATAAAAAATAAGCAGCCAGCAGGGCGAGCTGTCTAGTTCCCCTGCTGGCTGCGCTCTCTTTTTTTATCTATTAAAAACTCAAACGGCAAGTTTTGACTCCGGAGTCAAAATTCTTCCATGACGGGGTTTGCTTTTTTTAGCCCATGCAATATAAGCTAAAGATTTGACAATAACACGGCAATTAAACATGAATGTACGGGCTCTTCCCGCCAAGGCCCTGTTGGGCCAGCCGAGCCCGGCGGCTAGTAGGCGGGAGGGGAAAAAGAGCCGGGCCTGCTGGCGGTGGAATATCCGAAGAAGTCGTTTCGGAAGTATACGGGGGGAGGCGCCCGTCGGCCCGGGGCGCCTAGACGAACCCACTGCCAGAGCGTGCTCTTTTTTTAGCTCTTATGTTTAAGGGGATATAAAAAGGGCTGATCAACAGCCCGAATCTATATTTTCTTTTTTTAGCTAGATTTTAAAAAAGAGCGTACTAGATGGCAGATTTTGACTCCGGAGTCAAAATCTTCGTCCCATACGTTTTATCGACGTACTCAAAGGCGGTTTTCCATCTTTGCCATATCGTGTTGTCGTCTGTAAGTTCATAAAGCTTTTTTCGTGCAGACTCTACTATAAACCGCCTAAGCTCCTCTTCGTATGCTAGCTTAGTAGCGTAATAGGCCATTTCGTCCAAATCGTCCGCCAAAAATCCCGTAACGCCATGAATTATCATCTCCTTCCATCCCCAAGCGTTGTGCGTAACGATGGGCACCCCTGCCGCCATAGCCTCAAGACCGGAACGGGGCCAGTTCTCTTGAGCATGATCGCTTGCTTGTATCATACAATGCAATTGCGAGAAAAATTCCTGTGCTGTCTCCGCCCGGCTGGTTAGTACCGTGGCCCATTGTGGAGGCTTTCCTATCTTTTTTTCTACTTCCGGGCTCCACGCCATAATCCTTGCGTGAATAGGGTGGATAATGCGCTCATATATCTTCCATGTATAAGTATGAAATTTGTCTGGGGCAGGTCGGCTTATCCTTCCCACGACGAATGGCTCGCCTTTCCTGTGAGGGAGTGGTTTAAAGGTCCACTCATCGAGCGCAAATGCCGCCCTTACAAGAAAGCAGCTTTCTTTTTTAACGCCGTAGCGTTCGAGCTGTGGTAGTAAGGTGTTATACTGATGCTGGCTCTGGAATATATAGGCGTCAAACGGTCGGTTCATTCTTGCGTAGTGCCGTTTCTCTTCGTTAAACAGCCAGCACATGCACCCTACCCAAATGATCTTGCAGCCCATGCGCCGTATAGTATCTGCGTTTTTAAGAAACTCGCTATTGCAGAAGGAGATTACAGGGGCGCCTTTTAGTTCCTCAAGATTAGAGAGCTCAGATTGCTTAATGACGAGCGTCCGGCATCCTATCTCGTCGCAGCGGCTGCGGAATTCGGGAAGAGGTCCCCCCCATGTGGGGATGAGGGTTACGTCCAATCCAAATTTACGCCACAATTTAACCGTATGCCAGCACTCTGCGTTTGCTCCGCCAACGTCGCCGGGGTAGCCGATGAGATAGATCCCCATAACACGACTCCAACATAAAGCAAAAATTACTTTCGACTATTAAACTAGACGCGCTGTAGGCAGACTATCAGCTATCGAAGACAGATTTTTTGACTCCGGAGTCAAAAATCGTGGAGAAGACAGATTGACCGGCTTTAGAACGGCATCGTGTTAAACACGCAATTGATATCCCGTCTAAACGCCACTTTAACGTTAGGTTTAGGCATACTGAGGGGTTCGCCTGTTTCGGCGTCAACGGGATAAGGGCCTTTTGTGTTCATAGCGATAGCGCAGTTATGGAAACCGAGCTTATTGGCCGCGTCGAGCGCCATTCGCATAGTGAAAGGATCGACTAGCTCTTCCCGGTTGTCGGCCTCCAGGGTCACGATGATGTTACCGCTTTCAACACGCGTAGAGACTACCTTTGCCATTTCGAGCTCCTCTTATTAGGGACCTTAATACGTCTTAGCGTTGGGTTACCATTGTCATTATAATACTTAACGACAATCTCGTCAGCCTCAAGTTTTTGTCCAATTTCAATAAGCTTCTCATCGTCCCACGTTTTCCCTATCTTTGTCATAACGTCTCGCCAAAACTTATTTGCGGACAGCGCGTCTTCTGTTGTCAAGCATTTTGTATACGCTACTCCTGGCGCATAGTCGATGATATCTGCGAGCTCGTCGTCGTATTTTTTAAGCTCTTTTTTTGTCATAGAGATTAGTATTGCTGGTGTTAGCAGTACAGATCGTGGCATCGTCAGCGTTCTCCTTCCGAATATCGAAAATAAGTTATCAATATGTTAAACTAAAATAAAGACACCGGTCAATATAATACGATTATATTTTCGTATTCAACAAAAGAAACCCTTCCTTATTTTTCTTTTTGTCCTTCGTGCTCTTTGTACTTCCGGATTGTACGGAGCGTCTGTGATGTCGGACAAGAACATACGCCTTCCCGCACTTGTAGGTGCTATCATGCCAGTTAGGCTGGGTCAGATACATACTATATTCTCAGAGGGAGATTTTATACTGCGCCCTATTCTTAGTCACACTGACATTATAGGGGTGCTTCACGTGTATGAGGACTGCTTTGGCCGGTTACCTCCTATCGACCCTATGCGTCGTGCGTTAGCAAAGCATAGATGGCTTCTTGTATGCCTTGTGGAAAAAGACGTGGCGCCTATTGTGGGTTTTATGGTGTTTTCTGTTAACAGTAAACGAAAGCGAGTGCGAATACTTCGTATTGGCGTTATCAAGCAGTTCCGTCGACAAGGGTTGGCAAGCGCAATGCTAAATGATCTTATGACCCACGCAAAAGGTTATAGTATATACGCCAAAGTAGGAGAAAGAAATCTGGCTGCGCTTGCGCTTTTTAAGAAGTCTGGATTTGAGTCCAGGCTTATCCGTCGACCTGACAAAAACGAAGACACGGTTTTATTTTTCCGACGTATTCCCTCTTCTAACGAGGAGGAGTCGAGTAATGGGTAAAGTATATAAGTATAAGACGGTTGAATTTTGGGCTGAGCGTGGTCGTATTATGGTCGTCGATACCGAAAAGGCCGCAGATGCCAAAAACGATGTTTGGCAGTGCGTTACAAGCGTCGACCCTGTCGAGTTCTACAAACGTGCTGTCGCGGTATATACGATGCACGAAGATTGGCCAAATGAGCGTATGGAAGCGCGTCAGCTGTTGGATAATGCTAGAGAGGCTTGCCTTACTGCGCTAAGACAGGACGAAAACCGCGATAAGCTCATGCAGATGCGTAAGCGTGCTAGCCGAGCTATGTCCGAGCAGTACCTTAGCAGCAAGCCTAGGCTTATACTTCCTCCTGGAGCAAAGGAAGAGCAGAAGTGGGAGTTCAAAAAAGAACCTGCAAAGAAAGTCCTTGTGAGCGGATACGAGCTTATTCCAGCAAACAAAATCGAAAACCAGCAGCCAAGAAACGCGTAAAGAAAGCAGCCGCTGGTGGAGGAGGATCCATATTTGGGACAATAGCCACCAAAGGCCTGTCCTTTCTCACCGGTACTGCTGGTTCGGTATTAGAGAAAGCACTCTCCTGGTTGGTTCTACCTACCCTCTTTGGTGCTGGTTTTGTTACGGTGCATAGCCTATTTGGCGCCTATAAGCAGGTGACTAGAGGCCATGCTAGATCGTCCGACGAATGGGCGCGCGATGAAGCCATAAAGACTGTCTGCGAAGAACTAGCAGACGAATTCGATGCAGAGGCCCAAAAAGCCGAAGAGGAAAAGGCTAAAAAAGAGGTAGCTTGATGCCAGGTAATAAATAAAAAAGTATGTTTCAATGTCCAATCTACAGCAGACGTTTACAGGTCAGCGTCCTGCGGCAATCTATAAGTACGCCGGTGAGCAAGACGAACGGCATAACGGCTATCTTTACTGGCAGTTCATGCCGTTCGGTCTACCGCTACGTCTAAGGTCTTCAAACGTACTTCCTAAGCTTGACCTGAACGAGATTTACGAGTATACGACGCTTGTCGCTGATTGGCGGCACGATCTTTTTGATTTGTCTAATGAAGATGATCGTAAAGCGTACCAGTGGGTACAAGACAGGATTGCAAATGGTTGGTTCCGACAGATCTTTGTAGAGCGGCACTGGGACGACGAACGGAAAAACTATCACATTTATCTTGAATGGGCACAACTTTATTCGGAGCTTACGAAAGATGCATCCCATTTTACGTAAAATTTTGACTCCGGAGTCAAAAAAGAGCGGTTTCGTGAGTGTTACGATCACCCGACGCGACCTTGAAGATTTCTTTGACTATATTGACAAGAGATTCGTTAAGAACGCCCAAACAATGTCTGCCCTATCCCCCGAAAGCGTTACTGCCGCGGAAATCATGTGGTATGCCTTGCTAGGCTCAATGGCGATATCGGCGATAGGAAGTGTATTTAGCCTCCACAAGCTACGCGATTCCGTGCGGTCTGCGATAGAGAAGGTTCGTCAGCAGCGTTTTTATGGCGGCATCCCTAAGGAAGAGTGGATAGGTGTGGTTAAAGAAGTTAAGCAGGCTCAACAGTCCGTTACCCTTCCCCTTCCCGTTGCGCTTACTGCGGAAGGTATTGAGTATGTTTCTGGCTATATGCCCATACAATCGCTAAGGCATGTTGCAGGCTTTACGATGACGGGACTCTTAGTGTGGCTTGGGTCGTGGGTAGGAGGAAAGATAGGCGATCTTATTACAAATTCAAAGCTTACAGCAGAGGTCTCAGAAGACGTAGCGGCGGCCAAGAAGAGGATGCTTGCGTCGTTGAAACGGCTAATTAAGGCTAAGATGCCAGAGCCGTTTGACTCCGCAGTGAGCACGGACGATAGTCCCGCAAAGCCAGAAGTGGGAGTAACGCTTACAAAGACGGCTTCTTCAGGCGTATTATGGCAGATTATATCGGCCGTCCCGCCGGCGTTTGTCTATGGGCTATATGGTTTAGGAGTCGTTGCGGCCCTTTTAACATATCGTGCCTTCGAGCAAGCCAGCCCGCATTCTCCTGACCCAGAGCAAGCTGCTGTAGGGAAAGCGCTTAGTATTCTGTCTGGTTCCCCTTACCCTGTTGAGATCGATCCTGACGAATTCCAGCAGATCTTCCAGCATAAGACCGTCGAGCAAAGCGCAGGTCGTCCCGCCATACCTTACGGGCTTGCTAAAGAAGGTCCAAAACGCACCAACGAAAAGCGTACGATTCACTTCCTCTCTTAAACAATGACTGGCGAGCTTATCGATATTGCCGATGTTAAGACGATACGGCAGCGTATCTTCGACGCTGTCCGTAATTCTTTTATTTCCACGCCTTCTTATAGCCAGGGTAACTGGACTATCGAGCTAAAAGACGTGGAATATAAAGACAAGGAACCAGAAGAAGAAATCTTAAGCCCTATTAATCACAAGCGCGCCATTATCACAAACAGCACACTGGCGCGGGATCTTTATGGAACGATACGAATAACAACGCCATCAGGCGTTATCGAGAAACGCACACTTCTTGCCAAAGTTCCCTATCTTACCGACCGAGGCGTCTTTGTTATAGGCGGCGTTGAGTATTCCATTACGAACCAACAACGGCTAAAACCTGGCGTCTACGTCCGGTTCCGTCAGACAGGGGAGCCGGAGGCTTTCATCAACCTCCCAGCCGGCAAAACCCATCGTTACGTACTCGACCCTACGACAGGCATATTCTACATACAAGCAGGACAGGCGAAGTTTCGGCTTTATCCTATTCTAAGAGCTATCGGAGTAACTGATGAAGAGCTAAGGCAAGCATGGGGTGCTGATCTTCTGGCACGCAATGTAACAGAGAAAGTAGAAGATGCGCGGCGTTTTGCCAAAAGAATGTTTGGCTCTACGGATGTAGATCTTGCGCGCGAGTTCTTGCAAGTTCCTGTAGCGCAGGACGTGATGCGCCGCAACTTAGGGCTAATGCAGAACTATGTCGACAAACGCGCGGCGCTAGCAGCTACAGCCAAGATGATCCAGCTTCTCCAAGGCAAGGCCAGAGAAGACGATAGAGACTCTTTGGCCAACCAGCAGTTCCTTGGTCCAGAGGATATCTTTGCCGAAAACGTCCCTGCAAAGATGCGCCTCATTTTAAGAAATATCCTCTGGAAGGCCATGCGTAATCCCAAAAAAGAGATCATACCGCCAAGACCAGCCCAGCCTATCGTTGATCATGTAATTCGCGCTTCTGGGCTTGTGATGGCGCCAGCCGAGATCAACCCCGTCGAAATCCTTGACCACGCCTTCCGTCTTACACGAATGGGGGAGGGTGGTATAGGCGCCGTAGAGGCCATCCCATCTTCTGCCAGGGACGTCCATGCTACGCAGCTAGGATTTATCGACCCTGTTACTACCCCAGAATCCCTCAAAGTAGGGGTAGAAACAAGGATGACAATCTCGGCAAGACGAGGATCGGACGGCCTTCTTTATATTCCAGTCATCGACGCAAAGACAAATAAGGAGACTTGGCTAAGATCGGATCAAGTAGAGGACGTTACGATAGCGTTCCCTGGCGAGCTAGAAAGCGGTCGTCGTTACGTTCGTGCAATATCAAAAGGCTACGAGCTCTTCGTACCAAGGGAAAAAATAACGCATTACATCAAGGATGCAACGCATATCTTTGGTCCGCTTGCGTCACTTATCCCCATGAAAAGCGCCTGCTTCCCGCAGCGCGTGGCGATGGGAAGCCGATTTATTACGCAAGCATTGCCCATCATAAACAGAGAAGCGCCTTTAGTGCAATCGGTTGATAGCCGTGGAAGACCGTTTGTATCAATATTTGGAAAATACGCTGGTGCCGTTTATAGCCCATATAAGGGGGTCGTACGCAAAGTAACTCCCGATTTTATCGAGCTTTATGACGCTGACAGCCGAAGCACAAAGAAGATCTGGTTGCACAACAATACGCCTTATGCCAGGCAGACGGCTTTATATAACGAGCCGCTTGTAAAGCCTGGCGATGTCGTAAAGCCTGGCCAGCTTTTGGCTTATAGCAATTTTACCGATATAAACGGCAATCTTGCGGTGGGAACAAACGCAAAGATTGCCTATATGGCTACCGGCGATACATACGAAGACGCTTTCGTTATCTCACAGTCATTTGCGCGCAAACTGTCTGCCGAGAATCTTTTTGTCTATCAGCACCAAACAGCAGAGCCTAGCGGAAAACAGGCTTACGTGTCGCTATTTCCTGGCAAAATGACCGCTGAGGACTTAGAGAAGTATACTAACGAGGGCGTGGCGCGGCCAGGAACGGTTCTCCGTAAGGGCGAGCCGATTATTCTTAGTGCCAAGATGCTTCCTATCACCACCGCTAGAGCTTCCCACAAGATGTTTGTTGATGACAGCGTTACGTGGGACTATGACGCGCCTGGGATAGTAATAGCGGCTGGTAAGACAAAAGAGGGCATTGTTGCTATCGTAAAGTCGATATTCGAGACCCAACAAGGAGATAAGATTGCGGGGCTATATGGAAATAAAGGCGTCGTTATCATTAAACCCGATAGCCAGATGCCCATAGGCGAAGATGGCAAGCCTGTCGATATCATCGCGTCGCCGTTTATTATTTCGCGGGCTAATATTGGTCAAATATATGAAGCACTTCTAGGGAAGGTTGCTAAGAAGATAGGAAAGCCAATCTATGTAAAGGATTTTGAACACGCCGACAGGCTGCATCAATACGTTTCTGACGTGCTAAAGAAGCATGGTGTTAGCGATACAGAAGTGCTCACAGATCCCGTTACGGGTAGAAAAATACGCGCGCTTACAGGCTATGGATATATTCTGCGCCTGTGCCATATTGCAGAAGATAAGCTTCAGGCCGTAGACGAGGCTATTGCTGCAAGCGCAGAAGATATCCCCACTGTTGGTGAATCGGGAAAAGCCAAACGGTTGGGGATCCTTGAGCTTAACGCGCTGTTGGCGCACGGCGCGTACAACACAATAACCGATGCCGCACTTATCCGCGGACAAGCGAACGATGAGGCATGGCGACAATTTATGACTGGCCACAGCCTACCGCAGCCCAAGATCCCGCATATATGGCACAAATTTGTCGCCTTGCTTAGAGGGGCAGGGATTAACCCCATCCAAGAACGTTCTGGTATACGGCTTCTTGCGCTTCGAGATAAAGATATAGATCAACTAGCGGGTAACCGATATGTTCAGAACTCCGAGACAGTTCGTGTCTATAGCGACGGTTTCCGAACGGTAGAGGGTGGGCTGTTTGACGACGGTCTTACCGGAGGTCTAGCTGGCACGCGGTGGAGCGCCATCAAGCTACCAGAGCCGGTTCCAAACCCAATCATGGTGGAACTGCTTGGTAGATTGATTGGCGTAAGCGAGAAGGACCTCATTAGCATATTTGCTGGCGAGCTTCCCATACCTGAACGGTATCGTCAATCAAAAGGGCCTATATCCGGTCCGATGGCGCTTTATGAACTATTTAAAAACTATGACGTCGATAGAGAAATAACGCGTACCAGGGAAGAACTCCAAACTGCTACGCCATCGAAACGGTCGTCGCTTATCAAAAAGCTAAACTACCTTGAAGGCCTCAAACGCTTTAGTATCCACCCGTCCGAGCTATTTTGGACCAAAGTTCCAGTCATTCCGCCCATCTTTCGACCTATCTCGATGATTAAAGACGGCACGCTTGTCGTTAATGATGCGAACTATCTTTATAAAGAGCTCATCGACTTCATCGGCGCTTATAAAGAACTGGCCTCGGATATTAGCGATCTACGGGAAGAGCGAAGATCGCTCATGTCCATCTTTTACGGGCTTACAGGCCTAGACGATCCACATAGCTACGCCCTGAAGAAGCAGGGTATTAAGGGTTTGCTGGCTACCGTGGTTGGTTCCAGCCCGAAAGCCAGCATAATGCAGAGAAAAATGCTTGGTATTAGTGCCACGCTGGCTGGTAGGGCAGTCATTACGCCGAACAGTTCTTTAGATATTGACGAGATAGGTATTCCCGAGGAGGCGGCTTGGGTCGCGTATAAGCCGTTTATTATTCGCGACCTAATGCATCGCGGCCTTCCTGATAGCGTGCTTCGTAACGTTCCGCCAGCGTTACGTGCTTCGCCGTTTCTAGTGGCGAATATGCTTGTTAATGAGCGCCATCCCTATGCTAAGCAGTCTTTGGAACGTGTTATCCAAGAGCGGCCTGTTGTAGTAAACCGCGCGCCCGTGCTTCACAAGTACGGAATTATGGCGTTTCGACCCGTTCTTATACCGGGTAAAACCATAGAGATAAGCCCTCTTATTACACAGGCCTTTGGCGCTGACTTCGACGGCGATACGATGCAATTCCATGTACCCGCATCCGACGACGCCGTCAAGGAAGCCTACGATAAATTGCTACCGTCGAAGAATCTATTCAAAGCAGCCATATTTGCAGAGCCTGTTTATACCCCCCAACAAGACTATCTCATCGGCCTATGGTATGCTAGTCGCGTCGATAGCCGTAAACCAGTAAAAATATTTAAAACGAAAAAAGACGCGCTTGCCGCGTTTGCTAGAGGAGAAATTGCTATAGACCAGCCAATAAAGATAATCGAGAAATAACTTAGGACCTAGAAAGATGATCTGCAAACGAGCCGTTAATGATCTACAAAACCTGCTAAAAAACGCCCAAAGCAAAGAACCCCCCGTTACACATCACCACGAACAACGGGCACATAATGTTGACCTATTAAATAGTCTGTATCAATGGTCGGAATATGGTCCTACTATAAAAGACATTCGTTATCAGGAAGAACAGGAGTTGCGCGGTCCGGTAACAAAAATGGTTGCCAAACTACATAGTATTATGCCCGAAGACGCTAGTTCTTCTGCACCGGCATTTTTTTCCTCCCCGATAGGTAGGGCGCAAACCGAATCCGAGGAGCGTTTGTGGCAAGCGCTCAATGCAGCTACAAGCGGCGGAAGGTTGGTTGATACGGCAAAGGTTAAGCAGATTCTAGATTATGCCGCACTTCGAGCCATGCCATATATCACATCAGCCGAAGTCGGTAGACAGCCCTCCTTGTTGGGTGGATTTAACGCACTCACAGGTAAGCTGATCATCGATCCAGATGTCATGGCAACGCCTAAAGGAACAGCCGTTATCGCCCACGAGTTAGGACACTCGTTGGATACGCTCATGGCTAAAAGTATTTTTGACTACTTTGGTCTGCAGGGTGACGAAGATCAGCCTTATGTTATGGTAAGAGACCCAAGGCTGGCTTCGATGGTAACGATATGGCGTACTATAAATGAAATTGGCGCAAACACGTTTGCCGCCGCAGTTCTCGACTACTATAACAATAAGCTGACATGGCCTGTCGTGATGGCAGTAAGCGCCGGTTGGCTGCCGGAACCAGATTGGCCAGAATGGAAGGCCTTAAAAGAAGCCGTACCGGATTTCCCGATTTCTAAGAAATTTGTTCCGCCGTCTCTAGCCGTACTGGGATATAGCGGCACTATTCCGGATAGATGGTTGGCGCAGCATTGGATAAGTTGGTATCCGGAAAGAGCGAACACTTATAAGAAGGTGAAGGAGTTTATGGATAAATTCGGAAACGATAGGCCGCGAGGCGGATTAGGAAGACTGCTTGACCCCATAATTCGGGCTTTAGGTAGCAGGGCCCAAAAATCTTTGACTCCGGAGTCAAAATAGTAGTTACCTATCTTTAACAAAAAGGAGGTTTTCCCGATGAATGGTAACGGTGGTCCTATAGGCTATGTCTATAACCAGCTGAAGCAACTACTGTCAGGTAAGCCGGAACCTACCGGTCCGGCTTCTACTTATTCTGCCCTAACTGGCCGTCCCAAGGAATATTCTGCAGCTAATGCTATATTACCCACGTATTTGCCGTCGTACCTTACGCCGTTAGAGGCCGCTACAACAAGAGTTACTGGAATACAAGCGCTAACGCCTACTTACGAAGAACTAAAACGTAAATCAATCCTTACGTTCAACGATAAGTTCAGACGAGAGGCTGTACAAGCCCTAGACGAGCCTGTCAGAAGGTATCTTCTTTCCGAAAATCCAGATTTTTCTAAATTCTTAGCGAGCGTTGACCCTAACGTACGTGCCAGTTTGGCCGGTCGTTTCCTAAGCCACCTGTTCGCGCGTACGCCAGAAAAAGAGCGGGAAATAATAGGAAGATTACCATTTAACGACGCGCTAAGAGATACCTTGTTCTTAAAGCTTATCTTTCATCTTTATCCTGGTGTAGCTGACATCGCCGCCGACCAGTTGGCAGACGAATATTACAGAATATTCGGCCCTATCGTTAATCAAATGAGCCCGGCGGATAAACGCTTGCTTGCCGAAAAGTATGTTGACATGTTTGGTATTAGCGGCAAGGATAGGGAAAAAGCCATATCGCAGATACTACTAAGCCCAAGACGAACTACCCTAGCAGCAGTGGTAGCAAGCGGAGGCTACTCTATTGATCAGTTAAAGGATTTCCTAGCTGGCAAAGTAGATGATGAGCAGATCAAGTCCATCATGCGCGGGCTTACCGCTGGCAGAGCAAGTGAGCGCGTCAGGCCGCTTTATTCGACACCTAGAGAAGGTCGCGGACTTGTCACGGAAATTCTTGCGTTACCACAAACGAGAATAAGACCGCAATACGGCAGACCGATAACAGAGCCTTCCAGAGAAAATCTAATATGGTTTCTCGATGTATCAATAAAAGATTTAGAAGATTTGAGGGATGGAGTTAGAGAAGTAGGAAGGCTTGAGCTAGTTCACGGAGAGCTAGCAGGGACATTAGGACTTATTGGTGTAGCGATTGAAGATAAAACGTTGTCGGACAAAGAGCTGGCGCGAGCCGAAGAGGTCGTCAAACACTTATATGAAAGATTCGGTGGAACTCTGCCAGGGATTTCGCCGGAGGAGCCTACGCCCGACGCGGCAGGTCTTTACCTGCCGCGGGAACGAAAGCTGATGATGGATAGAAAATTATCTACGTTTTTCCACGAGCTCGCCCACGGCCTGACCTATTCGTTTGAGGGTAGTCCGCTAGAAAACGATTACTATACGAATCTAGTCGGGGAGATCATCGCTAACGCCTTTTCGATAGCAGCAACGGCATACGTGTATGGTAAGGACGATCATCCGCTTGTTATATTAGCCAAGCGCGCTGGTTTGCTTCCGGGCGGGGCAAAACAAACAACAGGCCTTTTTGACTGGGTGATAAAGGACGTCATACCTTATGTAGAACGCGCAGGCCCCAGTCGAAGCGCTTTAGGTGATGTCAGTATCTCTGTGTATAGGAAGCTTGGACGCTCTTCGCTCGGCCGCGTAATAGGGTCGGATAACTTCCTAAGCCCGTTAATGCGCGACCTTGCCAGACCGCTTGCGCCGAACGTCGACGATTTGGAACGAGCCCACTCGACTATTAAAAACGATAATCGCGAATAGATAAGAAAAAGCACAAACTAAATGAGTAAGTGATGATGTCGTTGGTGACACTTCGGATTTTAGGCCATAAGCCAACAAGAATTTTGACTCCGGAGTCAAAAGTTGCCATTAATAATCCATGCCAGCCGCGGTATCGAACGTATATACATACTTAAGGAAACTTTTATCCGGAGAGCGCGCGCTTGAGAAGACATACTCTGCAGCAACGGGGCGTTATAGCGAGTTTGAGCCTATTGAAGTAAAGACTACTCCGGACGTTCTCGGGCACCCCCTAGCAGCAGCTCTTAATCGAGCTATTGGAATAGCGCCGCTAGACAGATCGTACCACGCGTTGTTGGGCCGTTCGGCAATTAGCTTCAGACCTGATTTTGAATTCTTTGCCAGATCGCTGCTGGCAAAGCCGGTACAGCAACATATATTTTCATCGGATAAGCCCGATTTTAACGCCTATCTGGCGAGCATTGACGATAAGACCAAAAATGATCTAGCTGGGCGCTATTTGTCTGCGATTCTAATATCTTATCCTGAAGAGGTAAGGTCTATAGTTGGTGGGCAGCGGTTTGACGCGACGCTAAGAGACAGGCTAGTAATGGATTTGACAATGAGGCTCTATCCTGGCGTCGCGGACGTGGCCGCACAGCATCTCCTAAGCAGCTTCCACGACAAATATGCTCCTGTCATCAGCCAGATGACTTCGGATGAAGTGCGTTCTGCTGTTGAGTCTTTTGTAAATATGTTCGATATTGATCCGTCAGAGAGGCAGATTGCTGTAAAAAGAATACTCGCAGATCCGGCGCGCGTTTCGTTGGCTGTTGGAGTGGTTCATGGTGGCGAATCTATAGACAGTTTGAAACAGTTTCTCACGAAAAGATTCGGTCGAGAGCAAGCACAGCAGGTAGTAAAGGGGCTCATTACAGGCGACAGCCAAATGTCCCATCTTCGTACTTTGTTTCCTTCAAAACGCCCAGTTGTAGCTGAGCTTTATACGTATCCAGAAATTAGCAGAACACCAAAACTGCCCGGCCCACTCAGGAGGCTTAGCGAGCGCCTCGGCATTGCACAGAGCCCAACGGCGGTCAAGCCAGAAAATATGTCTACAATTTTGCAAAGTGACTTAGATGAACTTGAGTTGATACTTGGCGAAGTCGAAGCGGCGTCAGCAATAGTAGATCGCCGGGTGCAATTGAAAACTGAAGAATGGAGTAGAGTAGGAGAAGTTTTAAATCATCTATACAACAAGTTCGGTACTAGGTTTCCCGGACTATCGGTAAAATCACCGCCACCGGAATTACTAGGCGCTTATCGCCCTCGCACGCACACCATTGAAACATCGGATAAGCTGCCTGTATTCGCCCACGAGTTTGGGCATAGTATGAATTACCCGCTTCCTATCGAGAACTCCCTACAAAGGACTGTAAGCGAGATTGCGGCTGATGCGTTTAGTATAGCTTTCATTGGATATGTAAAAGGTCTTGACGACCATCCACTTGTTCAGTCGGCTAAGCGCGCGGGGCTGCTGCCAGGCGGTTCAGATGTAGTCAAGACCCCGATTGACTGGGTTGTAGAAGACGTAATTCCATATTTTCGTACAATCGGACCCAGCCGCAGCAGACTTGGCGACGGGTATATTAATATACGTCGAATGAGATATGGATATAAGCCGCCTATCCCTGAAAGCGAGTTTAGTAAAACATATACAACGCCGATAATTGATATTTTGACAAAAGGCTTTTTTAAATACCAGCCTTAGGAAAATTGATCGTCCCGTTTTACTTACAAATGATTCCGAGGAGATTAGCGTCTGGCTAAATATATTAGACCGGATTGTCCAACATAAGACTTTTATCTGGTACAATATATAATAAGAAATCGGTAAAGGAGGCGTCTAGTGAAAAATAAAGCCGTAAAGCTCGGCCAGGCCGCTAGTGCAACAGCAAACGCCGCGACAAATAGCGCCGGGCCATCGACCACGTCGACAGTTTCTTATTCTGCGTTTTGGCCTGTAGTACTTAGCCTAGCCGGACTGTCTTTGCTTGGTTGGTATGCGTATAAAAACTGGTTTGGAAGCAGCGAAGAGGACGAAGAAGCCGAAAAAGAACATACAGCATACTTAAGCGACAACGGCGAAATCGACCAGGAAGGCAAGCGACGTGTAGTCATAAAGCTATAAGGGAGACAAAGATGGCGACATATAACGTCGACGATCTCGCTAGATCAATCATTGCGATGTACTTATCGAACGCCTTGCAGAAGGATATGGAAAAACGCGGCTTTACTCCGGTCAAAGCGGGGCAGGATCCAGCTGCTGGTATGATGCCCCCACCTACAGGTGGCATGCCGCCAATGGATATGGCTGGCATGGCTCCTCCTGGTGGTCCTCCAGGCGCCCCACCAATGGGTGGGCCTCCTATGGGTGGGCCTCCTATGGGCGGTCCGCCTGGCGCGATGCCTCCCGGGCCGGGTGGACCAATGCCGATTGCCGGCGCTGGTGACCTTGGCTCGTTAATGGGTTTACTCGGTGCTATGCCTCCTCCTCCGCCTGAACCTCCGCCTGAGGGCAAACCCGAGGAAAAACCGGAAGGCAAGCCAAAAGAAGAGCTAGAGCGTGAAGAGACACCCAAGGTGCAAAAAGCAGAAGTTACACCGACTACGCTTTATACAGAACTCGTAAAAGTCAGGAAGCTGCTAGTAGGCATCTACGACGCGCTGAATTTGAAAATACCGTCAGACGCGTTGTCTGACGAAGAGGTATACTTGACAGAAAAGGAAGAAGTACGGCAGTCGCCTAAGGAAAAAGAACAAACTACTCCGGCACTATCGCCGCCACCTGAGACGGCGCAGCCCAACGAAAATACGGCATCTATACCGCCGGATATTAAGAAATCGATATTCGGAGGATAGACATGTCCATAAGGCTACTATCAAAGCAAGCACAGGCACAGCAAGATACTCTTGGTAAAATACGCCAGACGCTGGCTGGTATACTTCCACAAGATAAAGCAGATGAGCTAACCAACTTAATTGGTGATTACGTAAGCAAACAACGAGCTGCAGCGGAACAGGAATTACGACGCCAGTTGCCTACCGAGCTCGCTGGTTATGGTACATTGCCAACTATATTGGCGGTACTTGGCTCTTTTGTGTCGAAAGAGCCGTTTGTGCCGATACTTCTTGCGTTAGGCGGTCTTGCGTTAACTGCGATGTCGCCGGGGTTGAGGGAAAAGGTCAACTTTGCGAACTGGTATAAAGCAATACAACAGAAATGGTTTACTAAATAGAATGCATATATAAGGAGGCAGATAAGGTATGCTAATCTACGATTTTGCAAACGACAGTTTTACAAAGCTTGCCCTTGATTGGGAGGAGTTAGCTAGATTTGCAAAGCCCGCCCTATTGGGCGGTGGGGCCGGTCTAGCGATAGGCGCCCTGCTTGATTTACTGTTTCCAGGCCAAAGAAGCAAGACTTTGCTTGGCGGGCTTTTGGGTGCCGCGGGCGGTGGTTTATATTCTCTATTAAACTACTCGAAACCGACAGAACCTGCTGATGAGCTTAAGGGGCTTAAAGAGCTTGAGGAGTTTAGTCAGCTAGCGTGGCTTACAAGGCAGCCGCCCGCCTCGTCTGGCATCAGCTCGCTCAAGGATGTGATAGGTCATGGTGACGAGACAGAGCTATATATGAAAACCTACGAAGCGATACAAGACGGCGACTTGAAATTGCTTCGTAGCGCACTCCGGTCGAATAAAACCGTCAACGAGCTCAACGTATTCTACACCGCATTAGACGATGCGATGTTTGCGCGGACCGTTAAGGTTTTATCTCATTTGACTCTATCCGACCCCGCGGACCGCAATAAGATAAACGATAGACTGAACACGTACTTAGCGAGCAGGATAGCATATCAGGCGACACCTAATAAGAGTAGTAAGGATGCGCAGCGCATGCTAGCGGACGCGCAAACTGCAAGGGCTGCTATTACAAGTGCGCTGTCCGCTAATAACCAACAACTCGAAATGATCCTGCGCAGTCCAACAACGTATGGTTGGATGTTACCACACGCACTATTCGGCATACAGCCATAAAATAGGGTGACTTTAACTATGGCTAGAAAAAAGAGACAGTTTTTCTCGCTACGGCCCGTTTTGTCGTTGAAGCATCTTCTTCGTCGTGCCGAATCAGAGGCGAAGAAGACAAATCAGCCAGCGCGTACCGCGCGTGCCGTAATGCCAAAGTACGTTAAACCTACTAAAGCTCCAAAGATATAGCCGTAACGTCGGCCATTTCAAATTAAACTTACAGTTGGTGTAGCACAATGAAAATTATCATAGACGATAAAGAGTTAGAGTGTAAGAAGTTTGTCGTACTAGATACATTCGGCAACGCTGTGGCTGCAGGATTTGATAATGGAAACGTGCTTGTATTCGATACTTGCGTAAGCGCTGATTTCCCAAAAGTACTGTCAATGACAGGTTATCCAGCCGAACGCGCTCCTACGCAAGTTATCGATGCCAAGCCGTTTATGCCACAGTTGTCTGTTCCCGCACAACCATCGGATCAGGACTTAGCTCGATACCATGAATCAGGTTACGGTAGGCCGCCTTTTACTCTCGGAAGTTCTCCCTTCTGACCTTAGTCTGCCCGAGGAGTTCACGAAGAAGTCTGTAAATAGCTTCTACGCCGAACTTGCTAAGAAGTATCCTGATAAGTACGGGCAAATTACAAGGCGGCTTAACCAGCTCGCGGTCCAGGCGCTACTAGCCAGCGACGGCGCATCTTTTTCCCTTGAAGACTTAAAGCCCCTCCCATCTTCTTATTCCTACCGTCCAGCCATCTTAAAAGATATTGAGCGTATTGCGGGAAGCGATCTGCCAGACGACGAGAAGCGCAAAAAGATATCTGAAGCTATATTTGCCCATTCGCAAACGCTGCTTCAATTGACGATGGATGAGGCCAAGGCGCGGAATAACCGATTCTATGAACACGTCTATTCCGGCGCCAGAGGCAATCCTGCAATGCTTAAGCGGCTTATTATGGGCGATACGGCGTATTTCGACAGGGCTGGCGAAGTTGTACCATTCCCTGTCCTTTCTAGCTATTCAGCTGGTGTACCGACAGCAGAGTTCTGGGCTGCTTGCTACGGAGCAAGAAAGGGACTAGCAGATTCTAAGCTGGGCGTCGCCAGAAGCGGTTATCTTTCAAAACTTCTAAACAGAGCGGCTCATAGATTAGTTGTCATAGGCCATGATCATAAGGCTAAGCTACCTTACCCGTTAGGGTTGCCGGTAAATGCAGACGACCCCGACAATATCGGCGCATTCTTAGCCCTTCCTGCAGGAAGATGGCCAGCCGGTACAGAGATTACTCCGGCGGTATACGAAGACCTCAAGAAAGACGGCATTAAAAAGATCGTTGTTCGTAGTCCTATTGCTAGCCCGGCAGTTGACGGCGTCTATGCTGTCGATGCTGGTATACGCGAACACGGTCGACTTCCTGAAATCGGTAGCATACCTGGTCTTTCCGCGGCGCAGGCCATAGGAGAGCGAATAACGCAAACATCTATAAGCTCAAAGCACACGGGCGGTGTGACGAAGTTTAGTGGTTTTAAGGTACTCGAACAGATGCTAAACGTCCCAAAGACGTTTGTGGGCGGGGCAATACACAGTCAGGTTGATGGTAAAGTTCGGTCCATCACAAGAAACGAGATCGGCCAATGGAAAATCGTTGTTGGCGACGTGGAGCATCTTTCGCCGCCTAGCCATCCTCCTATAGTGAAAGAAGGCGATACTGTAGAAGCCGGTGACATGATTACGGAGGGGCTACCTAACCCTGCCGAGGTAGTGAGACAAAAAGGAATAGGCGAAGGTCGACGCGCGTTTGTTAAGATGTTTTGCGACGCCATGCGAGATGCTGGTCAGCCGGTACATAGACGAAACGTCGAGCTGTTAGCACGTGGGCTTATCGACCATGTTGTTATAACCCAGCCGTTTGGGGGGTTTTATTTAGACGAAATTGTGCCGTATGGCGAAATAGTAAAGCGATGGAAGCCCCGTCGTGGTAGTATGAGGGTGCCCGTCGATAGCGCTATAGGCTATTACTTAGAGGTTCCCGTGTTGCACTATACCATAGGTACGAAGATCAAACAGTCTGTCGTTAAAGAGCTAAGGGAAGCTGGTATAAAAGACATCGTTGTTCATAGCGAGCCGCCGCCGTTTGAACCATACATGGTCCGTGCGGCTTCTACGCTTGAATTTGATCCTAACTGGATGACCAGACTGTTTGGCTCGAACCAGGTACGCGCGCTGCTATCGGCGGTAAGACAGGGTTCTATGGCTGATATTTACGGCACAAGCTTTGTTCCTGCTAAAGCAATAGGTATACCCCTTCAGCAATGGGCTAAGGGTGTTGTCGAACAGGCCAGGCAATTTTGACTCCGGAGTCAAAAAATGTCCGCATATGTCAACAGACTCAATAACGCTATCAATAACTTATCTAACTGCCCGCGACCACTTATTAAAGAATCGACGGACGCTGGCGACATTCATAAGTACTACAAGATTATAGTTCCGCCTGTTAAAAGAGACGAGATCAAGCCGATTTTGGACTACTTTAACCCCGAAAGCAGCTTTTTTCAGAGAACCGCCGCCGCAGCGCTGCTGCGAGTATCAGGGATAAATCCGGGCGCGTTTCCTGAGGATTTCGTAGCGCAGGCTCGCGATCTTATCCGAAAACATCCAGAGATATATAGTGGCAACAATCTGCCCCCAGAGTTTGTTGATAAGTTCCTTGGGATAGTTTCTCGATACTATCCACACCATCCACAACTACAACCGCTTGCCGACAAGATTGGAGAACAACTAGCAAGCAGACTCGGCATCCAGCCGCCGCCATATTCTCGTTTTAACGAGATATATAGAAAGCTCAGTACTACTCCGCTTCCTTCGCCAGAAGCGACAGCCGCGAACTTTTTCGCTAAGCAAATAAAGGAGTCAAGACAGGTCGATTCTGGCACGTGGTACTATTTTTTAAGATCATACCTTAAAGGCGCTGCCAAGCAAGGCCGGTTAGACGAAGCCTGCAAGGTTATTTTCGGAGGAGAATTCTCGGATAACGTGAGGCAAACTTATCTACGCAGACTCAATAGTAAGCTTGCGTCTATCGCGACAGCGCTGCTTCCGTTTACGAAACAAGCACAAGAATCGGTGAATGACGCGTGGATAGAGTTAAACCTGCCGGAAATAACGCTGCGAGAGTTAATCGCTAAAGCAAAAGCGGCCAACGTGCCCGATGATGCGATTAATTTTATGGTGTCGCATTTTATAAAACAGAAATATGTTGAAAGCGTCGACGATAAAGTTCCATTCAAGGCGATTATAGATATCATCAACTTCTTAAGGGGGCTTGATCGATATGATGGTATATTGAAACTTGCCGAATTAATAAATGAGAAGCAGCCCGTCGATCTCAACATGACCGTTGGAAAGCTGGCCGATGAGCTCAGAATTTCGATGGAAGAACTTAGCGATGTGCTTCCGCAGGACGAATATGGTAAGCTTTTATATACATTGGAGCCATACTTAGCACTACTTCAGTCTCTGCCGAAAGACCAAAAAGCGTCGCTAGGTCACGTGCTTGTTGGACAGCTGCTGGCAAGGCCGCACGTAAACCAATATGTCGACAAGGCTGACGCTAGTAAACTGTCTAAACGTGCGCCAAACCTAAGCATAGCCCCAGGATTTACGCAAGATGGAGTGCAGGAGGCTCGTACTAGACGTACTGACCGGCGACCGGAGGCTGACCAACAACCGGAGGCTGACCAACAACAGCAACAACAACAAGCTGCAAGGGAACCGGCACAAAATATACCACCACACATCAAGGTCTTGCAGCAGCCGCCGCCTAAGGGCTTATCGCCTGGCGTATACAAAGATGAAAAGACCGGTCGAACGTTTGCCGTGTTCCCGGACGGTAGAGTAGTGACCGTACAAAAAACCATAGATGAGAGGCTGGAGGAATCGGCGCAAAAACACAAGGAAGCGACTAGCTATTACAACCAAGTAATGAAGAACCGGGATTATAAAGACTACACCAGAGTTATTGATACTGTGTATGGAAAGGTTTCTGAGGACGCGCTAAAAATCGCGGACCAGTGGAGCGATAGCTACAACTGGCGCAGGTTAGGCTATGACACGTTTTGGGATAAAGCAGACGTTATAGGTATTGCGAGCCGGCATTTTGCTAAACAGGACGAAAACGGTAATCAGTACGTCGACGGCCATTCCGTCAGAAATGCGATAGGTCTGATAAGGCTGTTGCAAATTCAAAGTTCTCTAGGGCACGAGGCTAGACATGGTCCAAAGGGTAGGGCATCAGTTGAAAATTTAGTAGCTCAGCTAAAGAGTATTTACTCTCCGGAAGAATGGGACAAGATCAAGGAAGCATATAACCAGATCACCAACCGTGGTACTAAAGTTCTTGATGACTACGACATCATGTTACACGGCAGATCCGCGGCGTATCCGGGAGCTTCTAAAGACGTTGATGAATTATTCCCGGGCGGCAACTTCGGCCACGAACACGACTGGTGGAGAAAGGCCTGGGAAGAAAGACAGAAAAGAACACCATTACCGTTCAGGGATAGGTCGCGTGATCGCCAATATGCTGGAGAAAATAGAGTGCCTATAGATCCTGGAATAGCTGAAAGGCGGCGTGTAAGAGAGTTTCTTCGCGGGCAAAGGGAGTCATTGGACGATGAATTTACGGTAGCACAAACGCGTCCGACCCGACCGCCGGCGTCTCAGTCAGATACGACACAACCGGACTATGGTCCGCCCGTGTATTTGCTGCCAGAAAATCCTACCCGGCAGGACTTGGCGAACTATTCCGCGTATATAATTAGGAAGCAGTTTGCCACTGTAGGTAGGGGTAGATTTACACCAGAGTTTGTAGACGTGGTGAGTAAGATTGTGAGAGACTATCAACTCGGTAAGATCGAATACCGCGATGTAGTTTATGCGTTGCTCGCGTCCGGTACGGGAGGAAATATGGATTATATTCACCGAGTCGCTGGGGCAATCTTAAGCGGCGATGTTCGGAATATTCCTGGTAAGTTAAGCGAAGGCTACTACCAAATGTATTCTTCCCTAAAACGATTATCTGAAGGCCATAAGCCTCCAGCTCCGTTCGACGAAAATGTTCAATCGTTGCCGGCTCCCGGTCGTCGGTCTATATATTCTGCGGGCGGCAGCCAGCCGCCGCTAGTTGCAACTCAGGAAGTTCCTCCTCTTGTGCGTACTCTCTCGTCTAGATCGTCGGGAGTTCCTCCAACTCGAACAGCACCTCAGGTTAACCCACCAGGTCAGAATATAGCCCAGTCTGGTAAACGAAATGATTCCTTTGGAACGGCTAGCGTACCATTAGCTGGTATAGAGACTGACCTTATCGCTTAAAAGCACGATAGGACAGGACAATGTTTATAACGATCTCATCTACTAATGACGAGTTTTTGGTTGTTATATGGAAAGACGAGTCCGAGCCATTAATGGCCTTTGAAATCGCGTCGGGAGTAGTCTTTGTATCGAAATGCGTATCAGATTCTAAACCGGATTCATTTATAATGGATATTATAGGAGGGATAAAGCGAAACAGCCAAAATTCTATACAAGTTAATATAGAAAATGACCGCTTAGTATATCATGGGCCTAGTATGGCCGAGTTTATATCCGAGATAACAAAAGACGGCGTTCGCATAGAGATAGATAAAAAGGGAGACGACGATGAACCGACTGATTAAGAAACTAGAAAAACTTTCGGCCGAATCGCCGTTAGACGATCTTGCTAGGCTAGCCGAAATCGGCGACGTAAGCGATGAGACACTTATTGGATACGGCGCGTCGCCACATGCGGCTCGAGTCCTTTCAGAGCGACTTGGAGGCCCGGACTATATGGCCTCGCCGGGCGCTAGACCTACCCCTCCGCCGGGCGCTGGTATGACCCCTCCACCAGGCGGCGGTACAACTCCTCCACCAGGCGGCGGTACAACTCCTCCACCAGGCGGCGGTACAACTCCTCCACCAGGCGGTGGTACAACTCCTCCACCAGGCGGCGGTACAACTCCTCCGCCAGGCGGCGGTACAACTCCTCCGCCTAGACAAGGCGGTGCGCCAGGTAGAAGGCCTAGGAAAAGTCAGAGGGGATACGCCGGGCAGGTATATCCAGGGTGGTACCCAGGTTGGTATCCGGGGTGGTACCCAGGTTGGTACCCAGGTTGGTATCCCCCCGTCAATCCTTGGAGCTTCTGGTCGTGGCTGTGGTATGTGCTTAGTCCAATAACCTTTTTGTACAACTATCCCCATGCATTTGGTCCGCCGCCCGCCGGCCAGCCGTTTTCGTATATATTTACACAAAATCCGGACGGTGGATTTAACTATATGGTCCGTGCGCCGGGGCAGGAACCCATTAGAGGTACTGCCAGAAATATGGACGAACTTATGGGTACGATGACGGACGTTGCGGCTGATGTTATGTGGGGCGAACGGCGTAAAAGTAGAAAGAGATCACCTCTGATCTGGCATTCGCCCTGGCGTCGGATCGATGAGGAACCTGAAGAATCGTCTGAAGAGGAAGTAGCTTAAATGTGTTTCGGCAGCGGTCCGGGAACTAACATCCAACGTCGTATCTTCAGTGCTATATCTTAAGAATGGATTACATAGAAGAGCTAGCAAGGCTTGGTAAGATCATCCACGACAGGGCTGTTGAGCCTGAAGGGATCGAGCGCTTCTCGCGTCTCGACGACGATCAGATTAAAGAGCTGCTCAAGGATGTTAACGACTTTTATCAATCCGGCGAGCTAAGCAACTGGAGGACGTATTATTTTGCCAGGCTGTGTCTGCAGTATATCATAAATAAGCGAAAGGAGCAAAGAAACAATGAACGAAACTTGGGAAAGGGTTAAAAGGCAACTTATGACGTTTGTGGAAATTATGAGCGTTATGGCGGGATATCTTCTTACCGCTGTGTACAATCTTTTCGCCAAAATATTTGGCAAGGAGCGTAGAAGCACGACGTTCAAACTCAGATATTCGCCAGCAGAAGTGCCTATTGATAGCTTACACCTGTACGACATATTTCTTGCCGTTCAGTCGTTATTGTGCGCGGTCTGTCTTTCTGTAGTGAATGCGTTAAGGTCTGCATTATTAGCTCTATATAATGCAGCAGTCAGCGTGAAAGATTTTTTGCTGTCGATATTTAGTTTTAGAAAGAAGGGAAGAAGCCGCCGCACAGCCAAAGCAGGTGGAGTTGTGGTAAACGTCGTCGTTAATGTGATTGTTACCAGTGGCATAATCATACTAGGCGTTCTAGGATCCATACTTTACGCGGTCGCTAGTATTTTATCAGCGGTCTTTCGACGATAACGGCGAAACGGAGCCTAGTTATGCAAAACTATCTCGCCAGCAAGGCCGTTTTAAGCAAACTTGCCAGTCTTCGCGGCATCAAAAAGGCCGACGATACTTCTAGTTCGACAGAGTTTGAGAAGGCGTTCTCGAATCTCGTCATGGCCGTGATGATAGATCAGTTCCCTCAGCTGTCAGAGCGGATGCTGGGGTTCCAGGTTATCGAGAAAAGCGAAGACGAAAGAAAAGCCATTGGTGTAATGGGGCTTGATATCGGCGGTAAGCTTGCTCTTGCGCCGTTCTTTTTCAATAAAGGCGAGCTAGTCGGCAACGAGCTGTTGTGGTTGGCAGAGGGTAATATATTCGTGCCGAAGATACCGGAGTGGATTGACCATCTTATGATGCATCATCATATGCCGCTCGGCACGCTTGTGTCGGAGAATATCCGGCCGATTCAGCCCACCATGGACTTTCTGCGTTTTCTGCCGACCAAGGCAGCTAGTGCCGATTGGTTAACGAATTATTTGCCAGATATTGCGTATGCTAGGTACAATCCGCCAAGACTGAAAGGCGTTAACCTAGAGCGAGCTATTGCTAATAGTCCAAAAATAGCTGCTGCATTTATAAAGCTTAGCGAGGCCTGGCCCGCTATTAAGCTATATAAGAGTTTCGGCGTGGACAGGCTTCTAAAGATAGCCAAAGGGTCTGTCAAAGCCGGCCAATCGATACTATATCAGCCTACGAAACGTCAGCAAGTAAAGACTGCCGCAGTTGAAGTACTAACGACAGATGACATTAATGATCCTAGGCTGTCTGTCGAAGATAAAATTAAGCTTAAAAAGAATGGCTATTTTATAATAGACAAGCGTAAAGCATTCTCGAAATATGCCAAGGCGGATGACGTTGAGATAACGCTACGAGAGCAGATTCAGTCCGGCGTGAGCGAGCCCGGCATATACAAAGTACTGTGCGGGGAAGATGGCAAGTTCCATCGAGCGCTTGTTATACCGTTCAGAGTACCGCCTCGGCTTTGCTCGACATCTCGATCCGTAGATTTTGCCGAACCGTATCCCAATAAGTACTATAGCGATCTACCGACCAGGATATACGTCGAATTTCTCGGCGATAAAGACGAAAAATATGTTTATCATCCGCACGATCTACTCGTACAGGTCGATAGCAAAGAGCCAGATGAAAAGTTCCATAAAGCCTTGGAAAAACGCAGCATTACGCCTAGAGGGATAATTCGAGAGATAACTAACAAGACGTTCGGCGATGAAGAATTCATTATTATAGATAAAGAAAATAGTGTTATCCGTGTTGTTGTATCTGGACATGCTGGACGAGACGGCCATAGTATCGGTTTGCGAGCCAGCGCGGAAGACAAACCTGTTGAGATCAAAGAAACGCCGACCGGTAATATTGTGTTCGGCGCTCATAGCATATTCGTACCGCCAGACGCGAGAGCTGTTCCAATAACTTACAAGAAGGTCAAGAAACTAAACTTTACTGGCAGACCGGATATACTCCAAAAGAGGGTGGCAAAAGGAGATTTCGACGAGCTCGTTGTTATCAAGTTCAACAAAGATCATTACGCGATAAACGGCGAAGATAAAGATCGTAAGCAAGCAATAAGCGATCTGCTCATTGTGTATGGGCTTAGCGAAAAGTCTGCAGAAGATGTTCTAAATAAGTCGACGCGGCAAGGAACGAGATGGATTATCGAGAAACAAGCCGAGCAGATATCACTTGATCCAAGGCTAACACCAGCCCCCGGAATGATAGAACCCCCTACCGTTCCTGATATGCTCTTTGGGAGCCAAGTGCCTACAAAGCCAGGTCTAAGATACCTGATGACAGTATCTTCCGTGAAAGGGATTATGCCCGTTCGACGTCGGGCTAATGAGCCGTTAAATCCAGAACTTGTAAGGGCTGTACAAGAAGCAGCCCAAACGGGCCAAAAAGAAGTATTCGACACAACTACTTTGTCTTCGCTTCTATCTATCGCAGACGACAGAGAAATCATAGACAAGCACTTACCTGACGTATTACAGGCCGTCGACGCGCTAGGTCGTATTCTATTTACGTTCTATTGGCATAGCGACGATTTCGAGAAGCGTTACGGACAATACGACGTCGAACGAATTAAGAATATGCTTTCTGCTCAATTCAAACAATTAGGCAAGCTAGCCGTAATGCTAAAAGAGCAGCAGCAGACTGCAACGACACGGCATATCGATGAAGGTACTGGCGAATTTGGTTCGGCTAGAGAGTTAGGATAACAAGATATGAAAATACACGAAATTAAACGTTCGACTGTTACAGGAAATCCGCTAGTTGTAGCGCAAGAGGCTACTTCAGTGGTATTTTCCATCCCCGTGCCCGCCGAAGGGCTGATCAAGCGCTTCTCGCTGGCGGTAGAGTCAGATGGAGTGCCAACAATAACGGCAGTGGATCTATACGACGCCCAACCTTCTAGCACGGACCAGGCGTATAATCATATTTGCGAAGTTATACCCACGCAAACCTCTGCCCCTGTTCAATATATCGGAGAGGCGGCTTATTCGGTTGTCAGCCGTCGGGATGCTGCCGGCGGAACATTGTTTCTGAAGATAACCGCTGGCAGCAACATACCGGCTAACTCTAAGTTTGCTTTGTCGCTTGTAATTCACGTTGGCGGAGCTATCATGTAATGAAATCAGAGCACGAATTTACCAAGTCCGATATATGGCGACCACCGGACTGGCGATGGCGCCGTGCGCAAACGCTCAAGGACAATTCAGAATTGCCGCGTACCGACGATAACGATGATTATGTGCTTTTAGCTATAGATTACATGCGCGGCAAGCAAACTTCTGAGCAGCGTACGGCTGAGAGCATTTACTCCAAAGAAGTGTTGGCTTCGGTGAAGTGGGAAATTGAGGCAAGGATTATAGCCGGTCAGTCTGACAACGATATAGCCAGCAGACTATCCGCATCTAGTGACGTCGTGCGGTTTTACGAAGCTTGGTTTTATAATATAAGAGATAGGTTGAACAATCACAGCTACATATTCCAACGGCTTATATACCCCATTATAGAAGTAATTGATGGTAAGCCGTCCAGGGAGGCTATATGGAAGTTCTTTGCGTTCTGCGGCGGTAAGGAAGTTATCGACGAGGTGATATATGATGCTTCGATAATGTCCGGCGTTTCGAGTAAAGATTTCTGGAAGATATGCCTTAAGCAAACTGCCCTGCGACGTCTAGCTGTTAAGGTAGCGTTTAGCGATAGACTTGTCGAAACAAACGCCGAGAAGTTCCTGTCGGCCGTGTCAGATGACGCGAAGAGACCAGAAATCGACAATCTGCATAAAGTCCTGGCTGACAGCATAAGCCGACTGGGTTGGAACTGGGGTGACAAGAAGCTTCTCGAAAGCGCCAAATTAGTGCCGAACTTTGAAATTTTGACTCCGGAGTCAAAAAATGGCAGCTAAGCGCATAACGCCGGCTACAAAAGAGAAGATCAAGAAGGCGGCCAACGAGCTTATTGACCTAGTAGAAATGGGGGAGGAGCCACAGACCGCCGCGGTCAAAATCGCAAGGGTTTATGACCTTACAAAAGACCAAATAAGAATGGTCGTCCGCGCGTATAATACGGCCGCTTCTCTATCTCAACTAGAAGATTTAGACAAGCGCGCCGAAGTACCCCGCGTTATAAACGCAGAAGACGTCGTAAAAGCCGTATTTAGCCGAAATACATCAATAAAGACTGCTAGTCAACCTTCCTATAACGAGTCTGCAGCGGTATCTTCTGACTGGAAGCTTCCGGTTAGTAGCGTTATAAGACCCACAACCATTAAAACAGGGTCTGCTAGCATTAAACTAGCTTCGTTAGACAGACCAAAGCCTAATAGAAAAGACGTAACGCCGTTTGTGGCTGACCAAGCAAGGAAAGAAGCCGGAATTGCTAAGCTAGCATCAGAACGGCGCTTTGCTAATGCTATTGACGCACTTGCACAGTATTTTTCTTGTCACGGTTCTGTCCACCCCGACGTTGTCAAGCAAAACGCTGTAGCTGTATTTGGTAAAGAGGGAGAGACCATCGTCAAGCTGGCGCTTGACGTGGCCAATCTAAAACATCCTCCTATTTACTCGAACGACCCGATATTCGACGCCAAACGACCTCCATATTCGCTTATTAAACAGGCTGTTGACTGCTGCAACGAGTATTTAGAGGCCGTTAAGGCAGAAAAGCTTGCCAATTTCGCATCTCCGCCGAAGAAGAAACTTGATATTGCCGACCTGAGAAGGCCTATCTACGGAACCATCTTCCCAGAGCTTGAGCCCGAGCGGTGGCAAACCATTTTCCCAGAGCTCGACTTTAGGAAAGAGGCCAAGTCTTCCATGTTCCCTGATGTGGGCTCTATCTCTAGCTTCGGTCAGTCTGTTGGCGAAATTTTCGGAAAGACACAGCCGTCAGTAGTAAAGCCGAAAGACGTTTCAATGAATATCGAAGCTGCGTCGCTTAAGGTCAAAAGCTATCTTATTTACTTGATGGCAAATGACCCTGTTATAAGCAAGTATCCTTCCGATGAAATTGTGAAGGTATATAACGCGCTAAGCCGACTGGCTCCCAGAGCCATGCAGCAACCTAACCTCATCCGTATGTATCTGCGTATCGCGTTGCAATCTGGCGGCGTTCTAGACACATTCCATACGAACTCGCTTGTATCTCTCAACAGAGAGCTAGATCGGATCGCTACTGGAATGTCGTCCGGTATGTTTAATTTAGCTGAACCAGAAAGAGGCAAAGAAGAATCATTGGTCTAGCCGTAAAGGAGAGCTTTACTTATGTTTTGCCTATATCCGCTGCAGAAGCTTGCAGAGCTTGTGAAATCGGGAAGAAAGTCCAAGAGTTTTACGGAGAAGAACTATCCGGAAAAGGCAAAAGAGATATATAGATCCCTTAAACGCGAATACGGCGAAGAAATGCCCGCCGAAGTCAAGGCTCGCATAGCACTTGCTCGTGCTAAGGGCAAAAAGCCTGGTACCGGCTATACTGCCCCGTTGCGCTATCGGTGGAGTTCGACGCGTAAGAAGTACGTATCTAAGTGAATAATAACGAGGTAACGAACAGGGCCTTGCTATGCGCAACAACAGCGTACTGAACGAAATACGCGCCTACAAAAACCATGTCAAGGCGGCGTTCGATGTCGAAAAAGCAAGGGAGATCTTGACTGCTACGTTACCGCCAGCTTTGGGTCTCGGCGCAGTAGGTGTTCTGCTTGGCGTTTTGTTTGATAAAAAGCATGGAATCTTTTCTGGGCTGAGCGCGGCCTTAGGCGCCCTTGGAGCTGCAATTGGTGTTGGCGTCGGGTTATATAGTATGGGAAAAGAAGTAAAGTTAGACGTAGAGAAAGATACTAGCGGTGGTGGTGGCGCCGGTCGTTTAGAGGGTATGGTTAGCGGTTTAGAGAGGTTTGTAACAAGAGTGATACCTGAGCCGGATAGTCGGACGTCAGGTGCTATCGGTTCTCTGGCCGACCTTGTATCGTGGTTTGATCCTGCTACCACAGCCGGACTTAGTGGACTAGCCGGAGCTGGTTCGGCTGCTACAAAACCCATGTGGGCTAGATGGGTTAACCCTGAAATACCCGACTTTGACAAAATAAGAAAAGAACTAAGAAGAGAAATCGGGGACATCCCTATCAAGCCAAGACATAGCGACCTTACTAGGGCTATAGAAGTGATCAATAATGAGATCCGACAGATTCGGTTAGGTCAACGGGGTCCGTTAAACCGACAGACTCAGGCCCGGCTTCGCACGCTAGAAAACCAGCTACGCTCTCTTAATAACATAGGTAGGAGCGCGGGTGTTCTTCCTAGATTCTCGATTGGCCGGCTCAGGCTGACGGGTAAAGATGTTTTACGTCGCGGTGCCCGCTGGGCTGGGTGGGGGTTTTTAGGTAGCTTGTTAGGGCATTTGTTTGCGTCACCACGAGAGAAATAGTCTTTTAACGTTGTTTGTGGTATAATATTACTTGTTGACGGCATAAAGACCGATCTTTGATGGCAGAGGAGACAAAATAATGCATGATATTTATCACGTCGCAAATATAGCTTCTAGGATTCCCCTTGACGATGATTATGTGAAAGAGGCTGCTGATGTATGGGATATTGTTATACCGGGCGCAGGGCTCGGAATGACAGCGCTCATTTTAAGCCAACTGTTGGGGTTTGATAAGAAAACATCGGCACTGCTGACCGTTTTGGGGGCCGTTGCGGGAGCCGGCCTGGGAGCCAGCGGTATTACATCTATATTCGGCGGTAAGGCCGGGGGAGGCGGGGGAGGAGGTGGAGGCGCATTAGGTGCGCTAAGTGCAGCGGGCGCAGGAGGCGGCGCCGCCGGGGCCCTATCGCCTGATACTATTAAGCAAATCGAGGAGGCACTCAGATCGTTGGAGAAAGGTGAGAGCGGTTATACGCCATTTGGAAAAGGGCTCATCGGGCTTTCTGCGGCTACAGGCGCAGGTATTGGAGCATTTCCCGGAGCGGTTGGGAAAGCGAAAGATCTGGTTAAAGCTATGGGTGTGCCCGACTTTTTGATGCGTACGCCTGGAATCGCAAAGCAATATATTAAGGTCTTAGGGGACATTGCGAAGCGTTCGCCCGAAATTGCAAAGGAATATGCGAGGCACATAGGTGAACTTGCGAAACACGCGCCCGAAGCCGCAAAGGAATATATTAAGCGCTTAGGCGATTTTGCGAAGCGCTCGCCCGAAATCGCGAAGGACTACGCTAGACACTTAGCTGCGCTTGCGAAGCGATCGCCCGAAATCGCTAAAGACTACGCTAAGCAGCTAGGCGCGCTTGTGAAGCGCTCGCCCGAACTCGCTAAAGACTACGCTAAGCAGCTAGGCGCGCTTGTGAAGCGTGTGCCCGGAGCCGCTAAGGGTCTATATCAAGCCGGCGTCCAGCGTGCCGGAGGTGGTTTGGCGGCTTTGAAAGGACTCGCGCAAAGCGCAGTTAAGAATAAGAAAGCTTTAGGCCGCAGCGGCGCACGTGGTCTTGTTGGCGGTCTTGCCGGCTATGGATTAGGCAGAGCTGTGGCTGACGTCTTCGACTTGAGAAGAGAGTATTAATTAATTGATGTCGCGGTAGATAACTGCTCCGCTCAGATTATGTGCTAACTTGTATGTTAGCGTGTTATGTTTTGTTACACGCTTATTAATTGCAGTCAAAAATTAGAGTAGTTCTATATTACTTTAACAAACTGTCAGCTTTTAGCAGCCACAAATGCTCAAGGTTGTTCCTCCAAATAGCCAGTCCTTTGACGAGCCAGTCACATATGCTATTAAAGTGGCTTCTCGTGGGCTGGTTGGGGAGGATAAGAAGCAGCTGCTAAAGCGTGCGGCTGCGTATTTTGTAGATGTGCTACAAAAGTCGCCGCCTAAGAAGGGCGAAGTCCCTATCCATGTTATAGCGCTTGGAGACGGAGAACACTTCGGTCCAAATAAAAACGGCGACTATTTTCCTTCAGAGACTTGTGAACGAGACCATCCCACATTCACTAAGTTTGCTTACTTTTACAGGTCTCACATCAATAAAGACCCTAGACGTAGCTATGGCATTGTAAAAGCGTCATATTACAATAAGCCTGCTGGAAGAATAGAGCTCTTAGTATACCTGAACGGCACTAAAGAAGCCGCAGAGCGTAATAAGGGACTGGTCGCCGACGATGAAATAGAGCTTCTGTCAAAAGGGGAGGATATACCCGTAAGCATGGCGACCAGGGTGCCGTACGACGTATGTTCTGGTTGCGGCAACAAAGCCAGGAATAGGCTTGAGTACTGCGGGCCTGATCGATGTGTTAAGTACGGCGGGCTAAAGAACAACATAGGCAAAACGTTTGACGACGGCCATACCCTATGTGCCGTAAACCCCATCTGCGAGTGGTTCGATATCTCCCATGTTCTTCGTCCCGCCGACAGAATAGCGTATTCGATTGCCGTATATGGAGAGCTTACTAAGCAGGCAGAAGCTTCTGGCCGTGTTATCTCTGGGGCAGAGCTTGCCGAGCGGATAAAACTAGCGCTTCCTGTCTGGTATATTGACGCTCTTCCGTCGTCAGCCGTTAAGAAGCAGTATAAAGCGTTAGTCACGTTAGCTGAAGTTGAGAAAACAGCGGCATTTGACGAAAGTTATGCAAGGAGACTAGCCGACATCTCCCGCGTAGCGAGTAGCGGAAATCGCGTTTTTATAAAAGATGCCGACAAATACGAGCAGCTATCGGCGGCCGGCCGATTGGGTATATTACTACCCCCTAAAGTTTGGGCTGATTTGTTAGGCGCTCCTGACTTTACAGATCATCTGCCGGGTGTATTTACCAAGCTGTCACGACAAGCTGACGTTGTCTCCGTCTTGGAAAGTAATCCGTACGTCCAACGCGAAATGACAAAATGCGCCGGATCGCTAGATAGCTCGCTCTTGTGCTACTCTATTAAACCTTTTGACCTTTCTGTTAAGAGTGCCAGCAGTCTAGGCTACGTTAGGCTGGCCGATAAAGCAGACGCTGCCCTAGGCCCGGTGCTAGCGTGCGAGTATGCAATGTATCAGTTAGCGGTGTTGTCAAACCACATAGATAGTCCCGATTTCAAGAAAATGGCTGCCGCGGCCGTTTCCATGCAATTTTGACTCCGGAGTCAAAATTGTATTGAGCGCCCGGCTTTATAAATGCTATCATAGATATTAAGGTAGTAGTTTGTTGTCTGATTTACCTTTGAAGCTTAAACGAGGAGAGAAAAATATGAGCAAATCTTTGCGCGAAGTGACTGACGTTCTTCGGCAGATAATCGAGGGAAAAATAAAGCAAGCATCTATCGGCGACAACGAGGACGATAAGACCCAACCTGCGGAGATCGGCGAACACGGCGAAGAACTGATCCAGGAAAATAAGGATACGATCCCGTCCGGTGTCGAGAGCCACGACGAAGAGGAAGAGAAAGACACGGACGAGGATAAAGAACTGGAGACTATTGAAGGCGCCGAGAATTTGCTTGCCGGTCCTGCGGGGTTCGAGGGCGTCCCAGAACCGTCCGATACGCCGACAGATAGCCCTACTTCCTCGCCTGCCAGCGTCGAGAAGCAAAGCCATATAAAACAAGCAAGCACAAACGAACTTTCCGACGCAGCTATATTCTATGCATCTAGTATCGCCGAGTTCGTAAAAGAGGCATCCGAAGACGGTGGATATCTTCTTAGCGAGATTTCGCCGAGAATACTATCTAGAATTGTCGCAGACAAAGTGGTCGAAGACGCTAGAAGCCGGGCCAATATGGTAGGTGCCATATTGTATTCGGTGAAATTGGCCCAAGATGCGAGTGTCGAGGAAGAAGAGGCCGAGGAAGAAGAGCCTGAAGCTGAGGAGGAAGAAAGGAGAAGTAAAGAAGACGAGATCGAGTCAGAAATTCCTACTTCCCCCGAAGAAGAACAGCCCGCTATTTCTAACGAAGATATAGACAAACTGCTTGATGCGATAGTCGATCTCGCTAGAAGTGAACCTATCGAGCAAGGTAGTCCTGAAACGCTAGAAGAGGAGGAAGAGCCTACTGAGGAAGGGCAGGAAGAAGAGGAGACGCCGGAAGAGTCGCCCGAAGATAAAGGAGAAATCATGGAACGATTGCTGGCCGGCTCTCCGGCCCCAGCGCAGGAAGCGGCTCCTCCGGAGGAAATAAAAAACGCTAGTGACGAAGAAATCCTTTCGGCCACTCTAGATGCGCTTCTGGCCAGAGGAGAAAGTCTTACCGACCTCGCGTCAAAAGGCGGTAGGACGGGTTATCGCCTGGCCAAGTCCGCGGAAGTGCATTTAAAGAGCGGTAAATACGTTCCTCTTTCTCGGCTACCCGCAGAGAAGCGTGCTCGCGCTAAGCGCCTCCGCGATCACGTTGAGGACTTTATAGCGGATTTGTATAATAAAAGTAGAAACTAACGAGGAGAGATAAATATGGCAAGAATTGCAGAATATGCAGAGAACCTAGGCCTCATCGTTAGCGAGCTCTCCAAAAGGGCTGCCCGGCAGTTTGAAAAACGGGCCGAGGTGGCCAAACGCGTCCCGGAAATCGTCGACACCTTGGTTGCAAACTCGTTTATTACTGTGAACCAACGGGAAGTCGCGGCTAAGCTTCTTAATACACACGAAGGAAGCTTGGAGATTATTGAGCGAATGGCCAAAAAGGCCAGTGCTCGTCCGTCCGGGTTTATTGGAGAGCCGGTTGGAAGTTCGACGCAGAGTATTCGGCGTGTGGCCGTAGACCATGTCCCGCGGATAGATGATCTTCCGGTAGCACAAGAGTTCGCACAAAAGATTCTATCTCGGTCATAATTGAAAACAATCTAAAGAGGAGAATATAACGATGGCTAGACTGATTGTTCAAGCATACGATCACGCATTGAACGTCGTGCGTGGCTGGAATCCGCCGACTCATCTGCAAAAGGTCGCCCCTGTCGATAGCGCGCTTTTGCAGACCATTAGCTCGTGGCCTGCTGGGCGCGTTGGTTTTGTGTCCGGTTCTGGCGGCAACGCTGGTACTATCACTTTGGCTACTCCGACCAACGTGTCCGGAAACCCGATGCCTCTTTACCTCTTGCAAGGCGGCCAGAGCTATGACGTTTCGGATACAGGCGTAAACGCCGCCGGTAACATTGTCCAAGTTAATGCCTCGCCAGGCGGTATGATAACCGGTCTCGTGGCGACTGGTGGTTTTGAACTACAGACCACGGAGTACTACACCAGTGGTACCTACGCGCCTAATACACCGCTTACGGTCCGTCTGGATAGCGACAACGTAGGTGGTCTTATTACGAACGGTGCGTTTTATACCAACTGGGTTTGCGGTATTGCTTCTTTGCACTGGGGATATGACTATCAAGCCCTCGGCCCCGGCCAATATCCGACTAGTCCCGTTGGCGTGAACGCTATGCGAAGAAACGTGCTCACGTTCTGGAGTTACTTCTTGCCGAAGACCTCTTCTTAATGACTAGATAAAAACCGAGCTTGCAACTGTAATTCTAAGATATGAGGAGACGAAAACTATGGCAGATCCTGCAGTCAAAACAGGTGATCCCATTAAGGATTATAGACTGTTGAATGAAGCGCTATTTAACCAACTGATGGGCGATCCGTACGAAAAAGCGGCAGCCCAACAGGATTTGGATAACTTTGTTCGACTGATGGCTCGTGAAACCGGCGTCCAGCGTCGGTTCCTGCCGTTTTTGCCGATCACCAACGACCAGCTGACCCCGCAAGTTAATACTGACGTGCCGGCTGTGATCCTGTTCAAGGAGCCCAACAGCCCCGGTGCCATTAACGTTGGTTACAATACCAACAACAGCGCCTGGTTCGTCCACGGTGATCGTTTCTTGCTCACTTTCAACAGAGTTCTCAGTCCGACTCTGTGGTGCGATAAGAGCCTGCTGAGAACCTATCAGTACGATATTCGCCAAGTCGTTACTGACCAGCTGGTGCTGGACCTAATGGCTCAGGAGGATTCCCGATTCTTTGCCGCCGTCAATAGTGCGCTCGGCACCACGGTAAACGGCGCCAGTCCGATGACTGGTGTTGTGCAGTATGTTGGTTATAGCGGCGGCTTTAGCCGTGAAACCTTTGTGAGCTCTTTGCAGATTCTGCCCAGCACCCCGGCCCACTTCGAGACTCAAACCATTGTCGTCAATAACGTTACTGCCAAAGAAATCAGAAAGTGGGACTTCATGGAATTGGGTGGTCAGCGTAGCCAGGAAGTTCTGTTTGGCGGTAACGCTTATGACCAATTCGAGGATATTAAGTGGGTCGTTACCATTAAACGACATCTCGTTCCTGACCAAGAGTACTACCTGTTCGCCGATCCGAGAGGTCTTGGTAAGGCCTATAGCCTGGAAGACGTCACCATGTTCGTTGATACCAAGGCCTGGAATATCCTCTGGTTCTGCTACGAAGAGATCGGCACGGCCATTGTTAACGGTTATGCTATGGCCCGCGCGAAATTCAACGTAACGTAATCGTGTGCCCGAGTTGCAGGAGAAAACGCTATGCCCGACAGAGAAAAGATTATCGAAGCTCTGGAATATATTGACGACAACTACGCTAAGCCTGCCTTCTTTCGTAGGCTTGCGGAACTTGGTATCATTCCGGAAAACGAGAAGGAAGCCGAAGTCCTAATCAAACTCGGCGAAGAAGCTGGCGAACTTCTTCGACGTCTCAGCAACGCTGAAATGGAGAAGTTCGCTGCGGATAGCTCTGCATATAATGATCCGAAACTTATCGAAGCCGTTTGCACTCTCTTCGGTAGGGACTAGGCTATGATACTCAAGGTGGTAAAACCTGGTGGTGTAGACATAATGGGAAGACGGTTTCCGCAAAACTATACTGTGGAGGCCGACTCCTACGCTGAAGCGTTTGCCAGGTCCCAACGTGGCATGCTTCGCAGACGGCGTAAGGTTATTAGTAAAGTAGAAGCTTTATTGGCCGCACTTGCAAGCAGCGGCAAGGTAACGATTGAGACGGAGTAGTCGTAATGGCCAGGGTGACGTTTAACACCGACGTGAATATCGCCGGGCGTCAGTTTCATTCTGGCGATACAGTTACAGGCGATAGTGTGACAGATGTGGTACTAGAGCTTATCAGGCTATGCCATATAAGCCTCGGAACGCTTGGCTCGTTTCTTTCGCGGTTAGAAGAGACGGTACAGCGGCTTGTATCGGCTAGCCATATTGTCGATGTAACAAGATCGTATACGTTACCTTTGGGGTTAGACCAGGAGTCGAATAAATATTGGGTGCTAGTAGACTGTGTTACTTTAGATAAGGTATTTGTACCATCGCTAAAAGGATTAGAGGAGTACAACGACAAGATAGTTAAAGTTGTATCGGAAGATGGTAATGCGATATGTGGATTAGTTATATCTAGCAACTCCTATGACGTATGCGACGAGCGCTCATATAGAGTAGATGGAGTATTTCCAGCCTGCGCAGAATGCTTAAATAGCTTAGAAAAATAGATAGTACGACTTTGCTATCTGACAGTATTGGGCCGCGTTAGAATAACGCGGCCCTTTTCGTTTATGCTGAACTAATTATGTAGCAATGTTATAATAGAAGAAAAGTCGTGTCTGTGTAATTTTTTTATCTTAGGAGTAACACGCAATGGTTAAAATTAGCGAATTATCTGCGCTTACAAAAGCCAACCTTGCCGCCGACGACAAACTAGAAATTCTCGACGTTAGCGACCATTCTATGGCGCCTACCGGCACTAATAAAGCTATCACGGCTGGTAATTTAGTAGGGGAACTCCTGAATGCCGTACCTGGAACTATAGTGGCGAATGCGGCCGTTGTCGCAGACCCATCTGGTAATGTAGCGCCTGGGGTCGGGCAGAACGAACTAGTAAGGCTCAATGTTACGCCAGGTACGTGGACGACTGGAAAAGCTCTTGTCGTAGATAACAATGGCGAAGTAAACGGCGTTAATAGTACCCAGTTTGCCTATATTGACACAACGCCGGGTAGTTGGACGGAAAATAAGGCGCTTGTTGTTGGAAGCGACGGTAAAGTTAATTCCGTTTCTAGCGAACAGTTCCAAGTATTAAATGTTACGCCCGGTAGCATCGTTCCCAATAAAGCTCTTGTAGCAAATAGCTACGGTTCAATATCGTCGTCTACAGTGGCAATAAATACCGGTAGTCCTGGAAGCATAGAGATTGTACTAGGGAATACCTCGGTGGTTGTCGACGGCGATAGCGTTACCGTTTCTGATGGTACGTCGTCGGTTGCTATCACTAAATCTTCCATATCAGCAACCGCCTCGCCGCTGACCGTGATATTACAAGGACTACCGACCTCAGATGTGGGTCTTAGCAACTATCAGCTGTGGGTGGACGAGCTAGGTTATGTCCGGATCAAATTACCAAGCTAATTTTTGACTCCGGAGTCAAAAAAGTTTTAAAGCTACCACCATAGCGGGATCTGTGATATGCCACTAGATAATAGATATAACATTCTACAGAAGGCTCTAAACGACGAGCCGGTAGCTTTGTTTGATCTTACGAAGCTTGCCGACGACAGGGTCCATATAGCCAATATCTTGTATCAACTAGAGCTGTCTAAGACAGATAGTCTCGAACGCAAACAGCTTTTTGACTTGCTATACACTGTGTTTGGCGAGGACCAGTTCGGACGCAAGGGCTAGTGTTATGGCTAGGATACAAGAAGAGATACCGCAATTTCTTGGACAGCCCGTTTATGCCAAAAAGTCAGCCTTCCACGCCAGGGCAGGCATGGATGTTGAGTTTGAAGCCACTATCAGAGACGAAAACGGAAATCCGATCAACTTAGGTTCTTCTGGACCTTACGGTCAGGCAACGCTTAAAGCCTATTTCAAGGAAGGTAGCAGTACTAGCTGGCTAGACGGGCATAAAGACGTTAGTATTTTGGACAGGCCCGCCGGCAAAATAGCCTTTACACTGCACGATGACGTAAAGAACGTGCCGGGCGTGTATGATGTGCTTGTCAAGATAATAAACAGCGACGACAAATGGGTCGATTCCAGAGAGTACTACATCTACCTGGATCCGTCTCCCGATCAGAGCAAACCTACCGAGTTCCCACCGCTTTCTAGGGTTCGTACAGAGCTTTTCGACACTAGCTACATAGAAAATGAGCTTCTTGGCCAGAAGCAGTTTAATTTAACAGATATATGCACGGCGGCGGTAGCCGCTGTTGATGAATGGAATACCTCAGCGCCGTTCGTCCCTACGCTTACAGTTACGACAAGCACAATATGGGATTGTTGCAATTTCATCGTAGGCGTCAAGCTAAAACTCTATTCTATGCTTGTAGAACACTATCGTAAAAATAGTCTCGTGTACCAGGCTGCTGGTATTGCTATTAACGATAGCAAGCTGCAAGAGTATAGCACAGCATTAGCGGAGGCTCAGCGTAAGTACCTAGAGGAAGTATTTCGGTTGAAGTACCATAAAAACATGCGAAATATATTCCGAATTATTCCGTAGGGCCGGCTATGCTAAAGCTTGCAACGAGAAAACTACTTAAGGAAGTCGGAGATAGAGCAGCCCGCATTGTCGCAGGCTCCACTAACAGGGACGAAGCGCGTAAACGCCTTCGGCAGCTTCGCATAGCGCTTACCTACGGCAAGAGACCGGCGGAAGTTGCAGCTATAAACCTTGTTATCGACCTATTCCGCGACGTTGTCGAAAAGCTCGATCCGACATATGTCGATGAATGGTGGAGCGCTGTGCAACAGCGATTCCACGAACAAGACGAAGATATTAGCAAGATAGACCCGGACGAGCTGAGGAAGGGATTGCCAGAGTACGCCGTCGCACCCAATGTTGAACTAAGAAGCACATGGCAAAAATACGTTATTGCGCCGCACGAAGAAGTTGATGCATATTTTATTAGACAAGGCGACAAGTACGTCGTTAATCCCAGAGTAAGGCAGGCTTTCCGTCATTTCAAGAAAAAGTTTAATCTCGATATTGGCCGCCTATACATGGAAGCCCCCAACATGGGCAATCTGTTGGGGTTCTTCTTCGTGGATAAGAAGACTCCGACTGTAGTGATGTCGCCAATGCAAGGCGCAAGTTTCTTGCAGACGCTATTTCACGAACTTGTACATGCCACATCACCTACCAGCCTGTACCAACTGCAGACGCATCCGCGCGTTAGCGACGTCGAGAAAGATAAAGTGCGATTGATACAAGAAATAGCGGCCGAGGCGACCACTAGGGCGTTCCACAACTGGGTCACCGAGAACTATACTCCTGGCGTTGTCGCGGCTATTGCTAATGGCATTCTTCCTGTTCCGGATACGCCAAAATGGAAGAGGTTCGTTAGGGAGAACAATATCCAAATAAATCCGCCAGCTATAGTTCGACACCCTGTTGAGATACTAGCTGGCGACAACGAGCATATACCGCTTGTGGAAGAGCTATCGAAATACAAAAATATTGGTACGTTTCGTAAAGGATGGTACAAGTTGCTTGATATGTGGTGGGCCATATCAAAACCATCTATCTACAGTAAGGCAGCAGCTATGACAGGACAGAATCAGCCTCTTAGCCAGCTACGACCAACAATAGACAAACCTCCGGCGACCAGAGGTAGCGCGCTATTGGATCCTTCCCAAGGTCAAAATAAAGAACTTGATAGGTTTATAGCTATTATTAGATCGGTAAAGGCGCTTTTACATAGACTGACGGCTTCCAATGTGGCCGAATCTACCACCCAACACACCACCGTTTAAGTGGGTCATATGTGAAACAGACACAGGATATTACCGTATATCCTGGGACTTGGAAGGACCGTTTTCGGATCCGACCCCGTGGACGTTCCAGGTTCAGATAAATAACCTTAACGGACAGGATGACGCATGGGAAAATATCGGAGATCCTGTCCAAGATGCCAACTTCGTGCGTATAGAACAAGGTCGACATTATATACCGAACGTTACACCTCTGTTTAGGGTAATACTGACGACGCCGCAAGGTGCTTATACCTCGGGCGCAGTTTCATCATTAGGCGAACTGACGTGGCGTCAGAGATATATAGCTAAGAAGTTGTATCGGCTCTTGCGATTGGAACGACCGTCCATGCCGAGACTGAGGGGATGGTTACTGCACCGCAAGGCCGTTGGGAGTCCGTGTACCTGCTCTAGCCAGATTAAGGCTGCTACCGATAGCAAGTGTCGAATATGTTATGGTACTGGTGTTATTGGCGGATTTTGGAAACCCGCGGATTCCCCTGTTATTCTCATAAGCGCGCAACAAAGCGCTGCCAGGATAGACATGAAACTGGGGACTACGGTGAATGTAGCCAAGCAAGGGCTATTTGTAGGTCTGCCGCTTGTCTATCCTAGGGACGTTTGGGTTGATAGTGTATCTCGATTGCGTTATATAATAAGAGAAGCCAACATTGCTGCGGAGCTAAACGGAATTCCGCTTATAATACAAGCAACAATGGGCCTCATACCTCCAGATAGCCCTATATACGCAATAGAGGTTAATTGATGTCAGACCATCCGTTTGACCTAGCACCCGACGAAGAAGTTTGCACATTAGGTCCTTCGCCGTTGTATTTTGACAGAGTTTTCAGGCGGGTAATTTCCGAGCATTTTTCTGAGTCAACCGCTATAGTTTCACCATACCTTAGAAATAAACTGTGTGTCGATGACTATAAGAATAACTCTATCCGAATTGAGCCATATTACGTATGGACACCGGAGTCAGCCGACAGCGGCCCAGCTGTTATTATTACTAGGACAGACTGGTCTCCGATATTTAACAAACTAATGCGTGGTTATACTAATATAAGCAATATTGCTGCCGTTGTACCGTCGTTGTGGCAGGGGTCGCATTTGTTTAACTGTGTATCTGCTGTGCCTATTGAGTCCGCGGAACTAGCGTTTGAGGTCGCTAACTTGTTCATATCGAAACGTCGTCCTGTTGAGACAATGATAGGCGTAGAAAAGCTCATTGTGAGTAGGCTCGGCGCTACAACGCAGTCGCAGCATGTTGCCGAGCTATGGGAGACGCCCGTCGTTATAACCTACATATTCCAGAAATCATTTGACATATTAAAACATACCTGAAGGCATTAGGAGCTGAAAATGCCCAGATTAAATGTCTTCGACGCAAATCCAACATTGGCCGCAGTATACACGATAGGCGGCGTTACGATCACGGTAAAGGACGACGAAGGCCAGGCGATTGCGGAGCCCATGGCCGTACTACAGGTGCAGTACGGTTTTTCTACGCAGGTCTCTCCCATATTTGACCTCGTATCGAAAGATATGATTCTAATTCGCGGTATCCCTATGGGAGAGATCAACTTGTCAGGGATGGTTGGTGGTACAAACGATATTATAAGTTTTATACAGGCATTTTCTACGGCTTGTTCGGCAGGCGGAAGCATAGAAATAAGGTCCCAGACGGCCTGTCCTAACGACCCGTCTTATATAAAGATAAAATTTTCGACTGCTATTATGAAAAGTATAGGGGGCGCAATTTCTGTTAATACCCCTGCTCCTATGACCAGCATCGCTATAAGCTGCTACAACATGGAAATAGAAGTTGTCGAGTCTTCATCGTCTTCTGGCTCATAGGCTGTGTTATGCAAGATTACAATCTGATAAAATTGCCGCCGCTATCCCCATCTGTGCAGACTGACACATATGCCGGCGGGCCGCGGCTGATTCCGACGCATATTCTTACGACAGCAGCCGGCGGTCGTAGTTCTATACGGATAGGCCGCGTTGTCAGCATGTCCCCGTATTTGCAAGTATATAAGGTCATTACGGGCGAAGGACCGCCTATACTTGCTACACCGTTGAGATGGGGAGGACCAGGCCAGGTAGGAGTTGTATCTACCCCGACTTATACCCCAGGTGATTTCGTTGCCGTACTTTGTCATTCGGCGTTTCCCTACGGGTTCATATTGGGCTCGATACCGCTTGGAAAAGTAGGCCAACTGCCGCTGCCGGACAAGGTATCTATTATAGGATTCGACTTCTACAATTCCCTTTGGTATCCGGTTGCTACGGCGCTCAGATATCCGGATCTATCCGGCAGAATGTTCGCCGACGCATCGGGGCTTGAGCAAGGATTCAGCGCCGCCTCGGGGATGGCCATTACCATCGACCCGTTCCTTGCCCAGATAAGATACGACGAGGCGACGGGTCTGTTTGTATTCGCAATGGATCGTCTCGTTCGTATTAGTGGTAAGACGTATCAAGAATGGTCGGCGGCACACGAACGAAGCGGTTGGGCAGCGTCTGGTCTGACTTGTCTGTATGAAGGAGTTAATCTTACCGCAGACGAGCAAGCTGGCGCGTATTATGGTGACGGTTCTACGGAAATAAGCGAGCAAAAATCGGATACTAGCAAGACCTGGGAAGCGCCTATTGACTGTGTAGACTTTGGCCAGTTCCCGTTCCATCGGCTTCAGCAGTATAGCGGCGCATTAGGATTCTTCAAGCGTTCGTTCTTAGTCTCTCCCCCAGTAGATAAGTATGGGCAGCTCCATGTAATGAAAGACGAAGAAAACGAGGAAGGCGACTCTTCCTCCTCCTCGTCGTCGTCTCCGCCGCCTCCAGAGATCGGCTATACTGGTCTGTTTGATGAGTTTTTAGGCGTCGATGGCCTCTACTGCGCTAGATCGGCCGCTGGTTTTGGTTGGCTAAAGACGCCCATCATATCGGCACCGCGCAGGGCAGTAAGGATTAACGGTACCGGACTAAGCTTAAACGATGCTTATCGCCCGTTTCCGATTGATAATGATACAAAAACAGTTAAGTCCGTTTCTTATGCACTAACCACGTGGGATGTTTTGTTGCATTCTTTTGTGTGGTTTGGTTCACAAAACTTTATTCATGGCGGCGATTTTGTATGCGCTAGCGAGTCTGATTTCTTTGAAAACACGTTTAAGCGGCAAGGGTGGAGGCGCGTGATGAGTATGAATGGATTTGAGGAACTAGAATCTGGTAAGTTTATGCCGCCTCCCGAAAAAGCGTTTGTAGACGTGCTCGGTTTATCCGACGGTACTGTGTTCAATAGTGTTTCTTATATAGCCATGCTACCGGACGGCGGGATTACTATAGGCGACGGATACGGTAGCGAAATAGCAATGGCCGGCGGTAAGGTCTTTATCGATGCCCCGGGTGGTGTCTTTATAAGGTCTGGCAGAGAAGTCGGGATTTTTCCTGGTAGCGATTTTATCGTAACTGCCGATAATAGTATTGATGTTGCGGCAAAGAAAGACGTTCGTGTTGCTGCACGACACAACCTGCATTTAGCTGGTGCGTTGGCAGGCGGTGCACACGGAGTACTTATTGAGAGCAGAAGCACATCCGATAACCCGAGATGGTTTTTCAGCGGAGATCCCGACGCTGTTGGAGAGGGTGTGACTATAGGTGGTATTAGGCTGCTGTGCCCGAGACATGTAATAGCTGCCTATGCGAGTAACATCCATATGGTGGCGCACGGCACTGTTAGTGGCGGCGAGGTGCGTGTTGAAGCTTGCGGCAAAAATCCAGGACGTCCTAATGGTCGTGTGGTTCTCGTTGGCGACACCGTAAACCATCACGTCGACTGTGCTGTTATATTCAGATATCCTGCATACGGTAACCCGTCTACGATATACTTCGCCGCAAAAGACCACTTCATGGCGCCGGTGTTGTACATAGTAGATAGCGTAAAATGTAAAACGGTCGACGAGTCTGGATTTGATGTCGGTAGATATAATAAGTCGTTAATCTCAGTTAAAAACCATATTTCTGCAATTCATCCAAACGCATATGACGACATAAAGACATATAGTTTTTGCTTCACATTCAGATCCGTGAATCAAATGTGTACAAAGTGCATCGAGCTTATAAAGCCACGATGGTATAGGTTGGCGGAAGACGACGAAGAGCGTGCCGCTGCTATCAGAAAATCCAATATGCGTATAAACACGCTTCACCCGAGAATATCGGGATCGTATCCCGGCTATGATCCCACCGGAAAAGCCAAGCCCAAAGAATACGATCAAAATGAGACCATACTAGAAGACGATAATACGGCCAAGGACCCGCCACCCAAAATCGAGCGCGCATCTGACATTACGATAAACATTAAAAGTAATAAGGGACTTAATATATATGGTATTAAAAAATGTGGGCGTGGTGTTGAGTGCGAGGAGGAAGGAGAGGAAGGGTAAGAAGGGGAGGAGTAGACCATGTCAGAAAGCGATCTTCAGCGGCTTCAACAGTCCGCAAGCCAAGATCTTGATGTTGTAGAGTACTTAAAGTGTTTAGCAACCGGTAAGCCGTTTGAGGCAAAGTACGTACTATTCGGCAACATAGAGATAGTTTTTCGAGAACTGTCGCTACAAGACAAGCAAATCATCCAGGATGCGGAATACTCGCGCGGTATTGATAAAAAGCAGGCTGAAATATTTGCCTCAATTTCTCAGTTCAACAACAACTTGCAAAGCAAGTCCCACACGTTTCGGCCTATATCTGAACTTTCCAGAACAACACAAGACGTGGTTGTTCAGCTTGTCAAGTGGTTTAGAGAAAACGTTGTCACGACGGTAAGCGTATACGAGGCTATTGAGCGTGTCTACGACGATTTCAAGACTAGAATAAATAAGCTAATAGATAGGGCATCTGATCCGGATTTTTTCGTAAAAACATCGCAGCAAGAGCAGTAGTTCTTGCTGCGATGGATAGAATGCCAGTCGGTGTTAGGATTGCGTATTATAGTATTAGCGAAGTCGAGCGTGCTGTTACCACGGCAACTATATTGAGCATTTTGGCTGCCTTAGACAAAGGGAAGAGTACGTTTGCTGCGGACGCGTTTGCGTTTTTGTACGATTTTAGCAATATTTCGGCCATTATCCTTGCTAACAGGAAAAGCACCAATGATGAACCCATATTACATAAGAGCAGCTAGTGTAGTTACCGGCCTGTCTCCGCCAGGGTTTAGACCTAGTATGCCGTATAGTTTTGATGCAGCATCGCTATTTGATCGTTCGAGGGAAGATATATCATCTATGTTTGATACCGTAAACAGACTTGTCAGTCAGCTATCACAATCACCGGCTTTGTCGTTGTTTAATCCAAGCACTGTTGTTCCACAGAGTCCGGCGTTTGTGCCTATTAGTGCTGATTCTTTTATTCCTCAATCGGCCCCGATGTCTATACTTCCGCCTCTATCGCCGACATCATCATGGGATAACGTTGATCTGCATCCATAGCTATGTCGGTAGCCATACTTCCTGTAAAGAATCGCGCCGTAGCGTTTGTGGACAACGCTGTACCGTTGTCCCTTACGATAGGGCTATCTGTCTCGGGCGGCGCTGTCAACAGGGTTACAGTCAATAGAAAGGCAGGCTATCAGGTATTGCACTCTCTCGGCAATGCGATATATTATGCTGGGTTTGTAGAAAGAGCGTGTGTAGTGGATATCCAAGGCGTTTTGTACGGACAATGCCCGACGGAATCTAACCCGAACCCGCTGATACCCGCCGGCTCTATACTTCGTATGCTCGGTAGTTGCAGAATATACGTTGGCGGATTTCATGGAAAGTGTGTAGAGGTTGTCGAAAGCTATATTGGCGGGCCCGTGTCGTCGTTTGGACTACGGCTTGTTGGCGTCTATGGCTAGCAGATATGGCAGAACTGCGGTTTACGGAATTTCGCGCCTACTGCACGATATTTAGTAGACGGACACTAACGTCTGCAATAGTACCCGTAGTGAAAATTGACTGCACGTACGCGAAGAACCAAATACCTAATGCAGCGCTTCTTGTTGCTGGTGGGTACGAATTTGAAAGGTTCTTATCGAGGCATTGCGCTGGAAGAGTGCAGGATCTGAGCGGAATTCACTACGTAGTTCCCGGTCTAAACACAGTACTTATCGCGACCGTAACGTTAAACGGAACTACGTTAATTTCCGGTCCCGTTGTCAATCTGACCAAGACGGAAACTGGCGGCAGTTTGCAATATGAGGTGTATGTCAATCATTGGCTAGACTGGCTGAACTACTCCGCGCCGCATTCGGCATATAGCGCACCATCAAATCCAGTATGTTTGACAGGTCATCCGGCTAACTTCGCCCTACCCGCCGGCGGCCTACCTCTAGGCGGGCATCTTTTTAGCGCAATGACCCATCTGTTTGGGGGTGGGGGTGATCTGTGGGAAGACAGGGTTAAACCGTTTTTACTAACAGTACTAAATACCAACTTTCTTGCGGATATCGGTCTGCCGACACTGCCGCCTATACCTGATGTATCTGATGCTCTAAGAAGGATTTATTCTAGTGGTCTTCCACTTGGGCTTATCGGGGCAGCAATACCAGAACTTCCTAATGTAATTGCGTCGTTGCTGTTAGATTTGCCGAAGAATCCCGAAGAAATCTGGGGAACGACGCTGTGGCGCCGTCTAGTAGAGGCTTTTTGTCCGTACTTTATGTTGGACATTATTCCTTGTGTCAACTCGGCCTTTATAGTACCATCAACTCCAACGTGTCCTTATCCTGCTCTGGTTATATCGAGAAGCAATCAGATTGCGTCTGTTGGTGCTAGAACGTTACAGAAACCTATAATGCTTTATGGTATATACGGCCAAGTGCAGAGCATTTATGGTCTAGGACCGGGCGACCTCTCTGCTACACCTATATTGGCAGCTATTAACACTGGCGTTGTTGGTACAGTAACGCTACGTCGCGCTCCGCCGATATTGGACTATATATTAACGCTAGCGCCGCCAGTTACTTATACAGGCAAGATATTAAGCATAGACGATCTCCGCGGTGCGCCGCCTATTTCTGCCAATAAGGGCGTTGATCCGATGTTACTTGCTAACTACGTTGCTGGATCGATGATGATGCGCGAACTGTTGGAGACGAGAGAAGCAATAGTTGTGTGCGCCCCCACGCCAGCCGTTCTTGTAGCGTCCCCGGGCAGTATCATATCGTTCTCCGGTCCTCAGTTCGGCACGTATAGCTGGTATGGTTGTGTTGATAGCGTTAAAATATCTGTAGACTCCGAAAACTGTCAGGCTCAGATAGCGTATTCGCTGACACACTGCAGGAACTCTTTAGATAATGATCTTTGTCCTGCCTATAGTCCGCTATATGGGACATACTTTAATGGGACATCGATAATAAACTAAAAATGGGTTGCGGTTGCGGAAAAAAGAAGATTGAAAGGACCAGCGTCGCTACTGTCGCGGCTGATGGTAGTACAAATAACGCTCGGCCTGCTGGTCCACTAAAAGACAGAGTAAAACCAGAGGAGGTCGTCAGGCCTATGGATATGGGAAATAATCGCAAAAGCTGTATTCAATGTGTCGAGAAGCACATAGGCGCTGCTATAGTGCTATCTACCGAGCTTCAACAGGGGTATCCGTATAGGGTTAGAATAATAGGCCATCTGCACGAAGCAGAGGAAGAAAGCTTACAATGGCCTGAATTATCGGCTGCTATACGAGAAGAGCGCGTCAAATTCCAGCAGTCTGGCGGCAAAGTATTGCCGGACTTTGACAGGATTATAAATATTATGGGCAAATACGCCGATAACGGCTAATTTTTGACTCCGGAGTCAAAAATTAGCGGCATTTAAATATGGGACGGTTCGCCGTCCCTTTTTTATTTTAGCTATGCCCTAACTTGTCGGTTTAGTGTTCTATTTTTAGAAGGAGCCTTTTAATGATCACGGCGATCCAGACCGTTTCGATTCCAGTCAATTATAGATCTAACATTACTAGCTTGGGCGACGCTTTTCGCATTGAGACACCGACGTTATTCGATAAATATCGTCATTCTTATTCTTCTGACGACTATATTGTTTATATTCCGTCGTTAAACAAGGTGAAAGACGACATTACATCAAATAAGTTGTTTGTATCGCGCGACGGTCGTATTATTTGTGTCAATAAGTCGCCGTCGCAAGTACGCGTGTCACGTTATGTCTCGTTTGATAGTATCGGGCTCAGATGCATAGACGCGGCTATCGGAAAGTCTTACATCGCAGCCTTGTATAAAGACCGCGTGTCAGTTATCAATTTTGATTGGGTCGAAATTGCGGAGATTCCAGTTCCGGACAGCATAGCCGCCAACATCGGATGCAACGTTAACAATGCTCAGCTTACAGCAATATACAACGATAAGGCCGCGTTGACCTACTATCAATTGCGCAAGAAAACGGTCCTGATCTTTGACATTAGGGCTGGAAAGCTTTGCAATGTCGTGGATAATCACACTGTATCTCAGGACGGTCGATATCTTATCGATTACCGTCTCATAAGTGCCGGTAGCGAAACGGCTAGTCGGCTGACTGTTCTCGATTTGGACGGAAACACGGTATTTGATGATATTCTTTATAACAACGCAGGAAATGTTTTATGCGTCGGCGATTATATTATTATCGAACACCGCACGCCAACCGAGTGTTTTGTGGTAAACAACATTAAAGATTCCAGATCAATTATCGTACCAGCCAGGTCTGCTGCTGTGACGAATGATGGTTATATTGCCGTAGTGGCGGACGATGCGTGCTGGGATCCGTTACACTCACAACAAACGGCGCACATCTTTCGTCTAGACGATATTCCTGCTGTTAAGTGGGGGCAGTTTAGGACAGGCGGCCTATGTTTGTTTGCCAACGTTAGTACTGTAGATGTTGTTTATCTTAATGACAACGAGGTATCGTCGAATAGGAATAACATAGGAGCACTAAAGCTATGACGTTACGTCACGACCAATATATGTGCCCCGCTTTCGCTGGCGTTATCGTCGAGGGTACAGACGATGAGCTTTACGCGCTCGATGTGTCGAATGGGGCTATATATAAGATAGGAGAACATTGCCGCCTGTGTTACGTCGATAGCGTCGAGCGCGGTTATGCATATTATAAGTCAGGACGCGGTTATGTTGTTCTATTAAGCAACCACGATAGACACGTCTGGAAGATCTATTCTATTCCTTCGATGGAATGTTTTCATATACGCGTCCCGCACGCGGTAGTGTACGGCTACAACTCTGATAGCAAAATAGCCATACTTTATGACACTGGATCGTCCAACCTTATGCTGTTCGACTGCACGCGCAAGCGGCGAAACATACGCCACCTTGGTTTTATAGCCGGATTAGGCGCTATTAATGATTCGCGTATGCTTGCGGCCTCTTACGCAAACGACAAGATTAAAATCAGCGACATTGTCAATAACAGAATAACAATAATCAACCCATCGAGGTTAGGTATTTCGTTCGTCGGATTTTTGTATCCTTTGTCCGAAACGGTGGTTATAGCGTACGGAGCCTATGGTAACAATCGTTACGGTACGACCATTCTTTCGCCGGACAAGATCATTTTTAGTATGTTTGGCTTTAATATAACCAGCCTAAGCAACGTCGATGGTCGCGTTGTCATAAATATAGCGAAGATTGTCGATTTTAAGTACTATCGTCGGTGTATCTATGGGGATATCAGTCGCAACATGTATTGTTGTATCGACGGCGCAAGATACGCTGTCGCTGTTAAAAGGGGATTGGCGGTTCAGCTAGCATCGACGAAAGCATGGTGTATCATCGACGATGACGGATCTCTATTAGACCGTGCCAGCTATATTGAATTCTCTCCGGCTAACTGTTCATCGGTAATTGTCGCTCAGTCTTATACGATATAGGAGGAGTAAGGTGAATATTACACGTTACGACTACGAGGTCGTTAGTTTTGCTGGAAGTATTGTGGAAGGCAGCAACGGACATATATACCTTTACGATTACCTATACAGTTACATATTTGAGCTCGACGGGCGTAGCACTACTTTGATTGGGCAACTATTTAATGAACAACAAAGCGAAAGCTTAGAGGGCTTTAAAGCCGGGTATGGTTATATAGCTAGGCGCAGGTTTGCCAGTCGCTATGTGTGGCGAGTGTGCACAGTACCGGCGTTTTCTAAGCGGCTGGTATATCTGCCAGGACATATCTTTATGGGCTACAACGCTGAACGAACTGTGGCTGTTTTGACAGACCATGGTCGTTCTTACGTTATTTGCGTCGACCATAGTCGTAGGCCTGCCAGACAGCAACGGTTGGATGTACGAGTACAGAACGATTCAGTAAACGTTGATAGGCTGCTAGTAGGCGCGTTAAATGGCGATAAACTAATCAAGATATATGACTTAGTCAGCGGCGCTCTCGTCTCCGAAATCAAATCGCCTGTAAGCGTGTCGAGTTTTGATTATGTTTATCCTGTGTCGGCCGATACAGTCATATCTAGCTGCCACGGTATAACGATAATCAAAAACGATCAGATCGTCCTTAGAGATAGCCGATTTCGGCCGTGGAATATAGCTAGTCGGCGAGATAGAGTGATTGCTAAAGCTCTCGTTAGACATGCTATTAAACACGTGACGCTGTCGTGCTTAGTATACATCAACACGAAGGATGGTAATATCTGTACTATATATAACGCACAGAATGCTGTACTACTATCTGATAGGCTAGCTGTGCTTGCGGCGACAGGCAACAGCTGGTTTATCATACCATATAGTCAACTTGACGCCGAGCCTGCTAATCATATTGTTATCAGTCCTTTGCGTCGATCCGCGGTCTTGATCAGCGAGGCGCCATTGCTGTTATAGGAGAGCTGTTATGGGTCTAGCATGCCGCGACCACGAAGTATTCAGCTTTGTCGGTGAAGTCATAGAAGGCTACGACGGGCATATATATTTATTTGACGTGGTAGATCATAGTCTGTACGAATTATGCGGTCGCAAAATCATTCATATCTATCAACTGTTTGATGACAAGATGGGATTTATAAAGAGCGGGCGCAGAATAACAGTGTATGTACCATATATAATGCAAAAGATGTGGTGCTTTTGTCTGATGGAGTAGCCGTCTGTAGTGTGATAGGTAATAACTGGTCTTTAATACCCAACAGCCAGCTCGAAACAGGCGATATCAGCAGTATTGCTCTGAGTCCGTTGTGCAGATCGAGTGTTTTGGTTCAGCAAGCTCCTACGATCTGAGGCCTTCCTTATGTCTGACGAATACGTAACTGCCAGAATGTAGCATCTATGTTCGTCTGCCGAGACGGGGTAATAGCTTTCGTGCCGCGTAGCGATGGGGTAGCCGGTTCCACGTCAAAGGTATTAATCGGCGATAACGTTAGTCGCGTCGGCAATAGCGGGATTCTCCGATCTGCACCAGAACTGTTTGGGGAACATGAAAAGGTGGAAGATGCGCTTGCGCTTTTCGCATTGCACGAAACAATTTTCATGCTCAAGAATGACAGTGTCTGCATAAATGGCGGCGAGTCTAACACAATACAAATATATTTCCCGTTTAAGATAGATTCCGAGGTTCGCAGGTTTGCTGTCATCGACAACAAGTTCTTTATAGAAACGGCACAGAGCATGCTAGTGCTCGACGTAGCTCGTAACAGTTATGAAGTTTTAGGTCGTCACGACTGCGTGCTTTCAACAGATCTTTCATGCGTCGTTAACTTGTGCGTTTGTATCCCGCGCGTTAACTTGCAGCTGTGCGATAGTAACCTTTTGCCTATAGCGGAGGCGGATATTTATACAGATTTCGTGTCCAAAGTGTCGGTCATGTTTGGCTGCGTTATTCTTAAAGACTGCAATAAAGTGCATGTTATTGACCCAAAGACAAATAATAGCGTTATATTAAATGGCGTGTCAGAATTCGCTGCGACAAGGGACGGCTGTGCTGTATTTACCGCGAGCACAGGCTATCCTCGTTTGTTTATGCTAGATATTAGAAGTGTTATTAGCGCTATAGTCGGAACAAACAATACATTAGTTGTTAGTGTTCCGGACTTTTACGACGAGCACTACGTTTGTCTTACTATGAATTGATAAGGGAGGTGGAAATGTGGATGTATGTCAGTTGCTACCGGTCTATGCTAAGTCGGCAAGACATTTTGTAGAAGGTCTTGATGGGCGGCTGTATTATGTTGAACGACAAGCCAGAAACTATGATATCTATCTTGTTGAACTGCCAGAATGGCGGTTTACGCTTTTTGACAGTATATTGGCCAGGTCTGACTACGCATATTGCGAAGGTAGGAATGGTTACTTTCTGCTGTTTGAGGTGCCGCGTGTAACTCCTTCATTTGTCGTCGAGGTTCCAGGCTTTGCGCATATTAGATACGACAAAAGCGCTATCGACTACAGCGCGCGGAAGCGATGTTTCTTTTGCAGACATGATGCGTACGAAAGCGTTGTTATAGATGGCGTACGTAAACGTTTGCGTTATCGTGTCGTGTCGTTCAACAGCGACAGATGCATATACACCGCGATTGATGGCAGCAAAAACGACGTTCTAGTTATCGACGCTACAACTGACGAGGTCGTCGGTAGGTTTTGCGGCGTAAATGCGGACAGATATAGGTTGTTATACCCGGTATCGGCTACATCGCTGGTAGCTGTATCCGACGGGCTTGTTGACATCATAACAGGTGACAGGTTATATCGACGTGTTCCAACAACTAATAGTCGTGCTACTGTCTATAGCGTCGGCGACGCGTGCATCGTCCATTGCCAATCTTGGATCGGAACGATATATATCGACTTTTCGTCGGACTATCCTGTAGTCGTTGACACGCCGTTTGCCGCGTGCGTACTGGTTAGTAAAGGTTTACTGATTACATTAGGTGATTACTCTATAGCTTTCATAGGTAAAGACAAACTGGCCAGTATCAATGGAAAGACATTACTGGGTATTATTGGTATGACTGCGCGATTGCCAACTTACAAGTACGCTGTTTCTAAGGAGATACGATGAGGGTACTAGCTTTAGCGTCGGCTGATTGGCACATCTCAGATCACGTGAGGAGCCATATCCCTCTAGAGCTAAAAAACGATGTGGACATACTAATTGATCTTATATGGCGCGAAGTCGAACGACTGTGTCCTAGATGTTTTATCCTGGCTGGCGACATATTTGATACTAAGGCAGTAAACGGTGAATCGTTATCAAAATGTGCCCGCTTTGTTTATCAATGCGAAAACGCGGGCTGTGCCGTGCTATTCGTACAAGGCCAGCACGACCTTAATAAGGTACCAATCTTGTCGTCCATTGGCCGTGCCTTTCATTTGAATGGTATATTATCATCGTACGTGGTCGAAAACATATGGATAGGCGGGCTGGACTTTTCGTATAAGCCTCTTTCTCCTATATCTTGCGACGTCCTTGTGACACATCAGAACTGGAAACGACCTAATTGGCCGTTCGGTATACAAGATCCGTTACCGGCGTTAGCTAAGAAAAAGCTGGTCATTTCTGGCGACTGGCATGAACACGTAGTGTTCGACCTTGGCGACGACCTACCGAAGATTTTATCGCCGGGCGCTATAACACCACAACGGCTTAGCGAACCAAAGACGTGCAGCATTTGGGCTATATATGACGATCTTTCCTATTCGAGCATACGAATACCTTCGCGGAAATGGTTTGATTTTACAATACGCGACGCCGATGCGCTAGACGAGGCCATCAGCGAAGTCAATTCGTTCAATCCGTCACAAGATACGCCGGATCAGTTATCAACACCGGCATGTATTCTGCGATATCCGGCTGAGTTGCATAGTACTGTGTTAAAGGCGGTTTCTACCATGCATGCCGTGTGTATACATGTATTGTTACAAGATAAAAAGGAGGATCAGCATATAGACAGAACAATGTCTGGCTGTTTCGACATTAAGCAAGTCATAACACGGATGTACTCCGGAGATCCGCGCCTTAAAGATATTGAAAGCGTACTATCGGCATCTAGTCCGTCCGAGATCAGGTCTATAGTGCAAAATATCCTCGGAGAAAACGGCGCCAAGATTAGCAAGGAGTTGGGCTGATGAGTTTGAAAAGCTTAACGCTACATAACTTTAGAAAGCATAAAGATATAAGAATTGAGTTTGGTCCTGCGACATTGGTTTTAGGGCCGAATGGGGCCGGCAAGAGCACCATCGTGGAAGCTATCCGCTTTACACTTACCGGATGTGTCTATGGAGATCTAAAAGATACGATATCTATAGGAAGTGACGAGGCTGTTGTTGAGCTTATATGTGACGATGATATTTTCATAAGACGAAAGATAGGAAGGCGTGGAAGTCAGGCCGAACTTCGCCATATCGATAACACCATTTCTGGGTCTTCTGCGGCGACTAAATATATTCTCGACTACTTTGATATTTCCGAAGAGGCCATTGATACTCTATTAGCAAGACAGGAAATGATGTGTGAGTTCTTTATGGGTACGGAATCGAAGCGTGTCAATATGTTATCTTCTCTTATCCCAGGAGTAAGTGGCATTAAATCAAGATACGAATGGTTGACCGACGCGCTCTCTGAATATCCGGACTACGGTAAAGTAGAGCCTGTCGATGAGGTCGAGCTTGATCGGTTAGAACATAAGCTTACTGAGCTTCGTAGTAGGCTAAGTGAGCTTAAATCAAAGCGCAATGCGGCCATTGCAAAGCAAAACGCAGCAAAGAATCGCGCTAGGATTGAAGAGCTTAATCGACTCATGGTCATCAAAGACGGCGAACTCGCTGCGACTAAGCAGCAGATTGTCAAAAAGCAGGCTGAGCTCGACAATATAAATACCGCCATTTCCGAGATTGTATCAAAAATCAAGGAGATTGAGCCAGAAGCTGCTTCTGTCGAGGCAAGTGTTAAACTTCAGGAAGCATACTCACTTGTCATTGACGATATAAAGCGCAAAGGCTGTGCTGATGGCGAATATAAAGCTATCGCTGACGTTCTACAACACGTTGCCGACCTTCTAACTCACCTTATGCCAAAGGACATTGATCGGTCAACTATCAACAAACTTGCTGATCTTCGAGCTTCTATAGCTTATCATACGAACGAGCAATCCAGTAAACGCGTCGAGCTATCGACGCTTGACGATAGAGCCAAATTGTTAGAGTCGGAAATTGCAACGTTGGCTAATAGAATAAGCACGTTTCTGTTACCGGAAGATGGCGAACTTTGTGATCTTGACGCCGAGCAATTGGTAGCCGAAACAGATGCTACTATGAACGAAATCGCTAAAGCGTATGAAGAACTTAGCCGAAAGCGGCGGCTTCTAAAAATGGGCAAATACCAGCAAAAGAGAGATTATATAAACAAAATCAGGGATGTTTTCCATTGGCGTAATTTATCGGCACAGGCATCTGCGTTCGTCCTAGGCAATCTTGTCGATAGTATTAACGAATACCTAGACGTATTAGAGACGCCATTTAAGGCCTGCTACCGAGACGGATCAATGGTGTTATCTGCCGTGTTCGGTTCAAATACACTTCCAGATAATTTATTATCTGGCGGACAGCGTGTTGCGATATCTGTCGCTATGAAGCTTGCTATTTTAAGGCTTTTAGGTGGTCGATTCAAATTTATTGCGTTAGACGAGCCCACAGCCTTCCTAGACAGCGCCAGGATCTCTGCTCTTAGGGATCTGATGCGAAAGGTTGCAGATGCGTGTCGTAACGAGGGGACTAAGCTACTAGTTATTAGCCATTGTCAGGACATACAATCGGCGTTCGATACTGTCATACAACTCTAAATAGTTGCCTAAAATGTTGGCATTTAATATTGGGAAGGCTTTGTAGCCTTCCCGGTTTACTTTTTGTCGTTTTTTAACTAGGGAATGCCTTGCTTGTGCCTGGGCAAGCAAGGCAACATTTTTTTTGCTTGGCCAGGAACCCAGGCCCTGGCCAAAGTAGTGAAGGAGTTCACAATGTCGGACGCCATTCGTAATGAAGTAGAAGTTACTCATGACGAAGTAGCGGCGGAGATCGGTCTGCTGCCGTCGTACATCGACGAAATGAAGGAACGGACGAAGACCCTGAAGACTCCCGTGACAGGGCTATATTGGCCCGCCCACGGGACGAACGACCGCGGTCTCTACTGCGGCGCGGTCACCGTCTTTCCAGACGGGTTCGCCCGGTGTTACGGCATCCGGCTGGAGCCGTACCCTATCGGCGAGGGCGTAGACCGCAGGATGATTGGGGAGGTCTGGTCGTGGGACCCGTCTAGGACCTATGTGTCATCTATGGCCCGGCTCGTAGTTCGGGCAGCCGAGGCGGGGGCAAGACACCCTATCAGCGCTTACGTGCTGCCGACCTTCCCGGGCGGAGATCCAATATTTCCGCCAATAGTCCCGTATACGACAAAGGCCGCGTACGGGGCCGTACCTCGCGCGCTAGCGAGTGCCCTACCGCGGTCTTACATCCTACACAGAAAGGTTAGAAATCCATAAAAATTTGATTCGACATTGAAAAAAGGCGGCCTGGCTGGTCCCCGGTTGGATCAGTCAGGCCGCCGTTGAATTTTTTAGCTGTTTGTGCACAATTTATGTGAGAATCTACGAACTTTTGACTCCGGAGTCAAAAAAATGAGCGTTCTTGGCATAGATCCTGGTCAAAACGGCGCTGTTGCCGTAATTTTAGATAACATGTCAGCTGTTGTTTTCAGGATGCCGTCGACAGAGCGCGATATATTTGACTTATTTTGCAGAATAAAGGAGGAATATGCTCCGATAATGTGCTATATAGAAGACGTACACGCCATGCCGAGGCAGGGCGTAGCGTCGACATTTAAGTTTGGCAAAAACTATGGTTTCTTAAGAGGCGTCCTCACCGCTTTAGAGATACCGTTTGATGGCATAAGGCCTGTAGCATGGCAGAGACGTATTAGGTTTTCTTCAAAAGGTAACAAGAAGCTGGCCAAACAGAAAGCACAGAATCTGTTTCCTAATGTTGCCGATATTACAGAGCAGACAGCCGACGCTCTACTGATTGCGTATGCGTGTATGCTAGACGTGAAATGTAATACGTAGGTTAGAAAGGGAGATGATCGATGAACGACGAAACCGCTCTGCTCTTCGTTGAAGACTATGTTAGACGACACGGCCCTACGAAGATATCACATCTAAGTAAGCTACTAAACATAGATAAAAAGCATCTAAGGGATCTTATTAAATCATCAGTAGAGCTATCGGTAGATGGTTGTTATGCAAAGCTACGCGAGCTCGTACATAGCGAATTCGGCGAAGTCACGCCGGAAGAGCTTTCTCTACTTCGTCGACACAAAGTACCAACGCCTTCTGAGATAGAAGATCGCAAGCGGATCATAATAAAAACTACAAGGAGCTCTCGCGTACCTGATAGCAATGGCGACGAACCTAGTGATCTGTTTGAAAGGCTTAATATGTCGACTGTCGAATCTCTAACGAATCTAAACAAAGAGCGGTCTAGACAGCTCGCATCGCAAATTGGTTCAGATCTACTACCGTCTAACGATGGTAGACCATATAACTTGTATATACACGTCAACGGTAAGGGCAAAAATGCAATCAAGGGCTGGGCTGCCTTATTAGTTGATCGCAACGTCGTTATGGGAAAATTTGTTGGCTATATGCCACGCGTTTCCGTTACGTACGCTTATATGTCGGTAATAAGTAAGGTATTGAAATTCATTCCAGTGCATTCTTCGATAAACATAATAGGCGGTTCGAGAAGTGTTAAAAGAATAGAGCGCAGTTTATTCGATAAGAAATCGCGACTTACACCTAGCGAGAAAGAGATGCGTGATTCTCTGTTACCTATGCTGTCATCATATAACATAAAGTTCAAGTCGTTAAAACGGAGTAAGATGTTTGCACAGTGTCAAAAGTTGGCGGCCATGGCGAAGGGTTCCTTGTTACCCCTCTTAGAGGAGTAAAAAATGGCAGTATATAGGATTTACAAGTTTGGCTGCGACGGCGGTTTCCGTACCATTCGCGTGTCTAAGATTAATATCCCTGCTCTTCTATTTGGCCCCTTTTGGCTTTTGTGGCATGGGGCATATGTTGAAGCATTGGGGTTTATGACATTGATTATGGCATTGTGGGCTGGCGGATTAAGCCTCGTTTTCGCCGTTATATTTACGAACGGGCTGATTAGCTGGTGCAGCCTCGAAATATTAGATAGACGGCTTAGGAGTAGGGGCTGGGAATACATCACGTCTGTAGAAGCCGAAAAAGCTGATGACAGTATTAAGCTATTTATGGACCCTTTCAAATCGCTGAAGGGAGCGTAGCGACGGCAAACAACTTTGACGCTAGCAACGTACCAGTAATACCTGCTGCGCTCAGAGGCGTAATCGGCCTTAGCAATGGTGATGATGTTATGATAGGACTTATTATTAGTCCTTACGATCCACACACTAACGAAGCAGGTAACGCCAGAGTAGTTGTGGCCATTACGGCCGATAGCTTTGCCTGGTTATGCAGTAAAGTTGACGATATTATGTCATTAGTAAAATCTGAATTACAGAACACGTCGTCTGTGACAGTACGGTTGTGCTTGGATAAGCTTTTCGGTAATAATTAGCGATACGCGTCTCCTTGGGGAATGCCCCGCCCGCTACAACGGATTTGGCGGGCGGGGCGAATTTTTTGACTCCGGAGTCAAAATCTTCATATTGTTTACAAGGATAGTAATAATGCGGCTTAACCGTGTTATTCAAGGCCAGCTTCATTACGCCTTTCTTCAGGTTTTGACTCCGGAGTTAAACAAGCTTGCTTGTTTTGTGGTAATTCGTTAGACTTTATTTGTTCGTCGGTTTTTTTAAGTATTGTCCGTTTAGTAAGGAGGAAGAAAAAATGTCAGTTCGTACCGCCACAAGCGCCGTTTTGTTGTCTTTTATGGCATCTTTACTGCTAGCCGGAGATCTGCCTCCTGATGTTGAAAAGAAGCATGTCCAAATGCTTTATCCGGTTGTTAGAGTCACCGCAAAGAATGCGGGCGGGTCCGGCACTATCCTGTACAGCGAGGATCGTGGAGACGGCTGTCAGACTTACGTTCTTACCAATCACCACGTTGTCGAAGGCGCTATTAACGTGGTGACAGAGTGGTCTTCACTGTTGCAGCAGGATGTTAAAAGAGAGGCAAACGACGAGGTTAAGGTGGAAATATTCCGCTATACCGCCGGCAGTCGTCAGGACTTTACCGATGCTTGTCAGGCAGAGATCGTTGCCCATTCAAAGGAACACGACCTGGCTCTTCTAAAGCTTAAGACAAGCCGCAAGCTGGATCACGTCGCAAAGCTGTTGCCGCCAGACGCCAAGGTCTATATCTTTCAGCCTATCTACGCCGTCGGCTGCTCGTTGCGACACCCACCGGTAGCCACAAAGGGCGAAATTAACTATCTAGACGATGTTATCGACAAAAAAGTGTACTGGATGGGCACGGCGAATATTGTATTCGGAAACAGCGGCGGCGCGGTCTTTACGGAACACAATAGCGATTATTACTTTATAGGAGTACCTAGCCGAGTAGCCGGTAGTTGGTCTCAGATCTTTCCTCATATGGGGTGGTTCATACCAATAACAAGAGTTAGGGAGTGGCTCAAAGAGGAACACTTGCTGTTTATTACCGACAGCAAGATCAAGCCTTCTGAATGCTTCGAGAAGAGAGAACAGCTAAGGAGAGAAGCAGAGGCCAGGCTTGTAATTGGGCGAAAAAGCGAACCAACGCCCGCACCTCCAAGATAGTAGTAAATCTTGCTGTTAATCTGCTCGGTCGTTCCAGCCCTGTCAGTTAGACAGGGCGTTTTTTTGTCTTCTGGGAGAGATGAAATGGTAAGAGAAGCGGCATCTGACGAGCTTATATCTGCGTTTCACAGTGCTATGGCGCGTTTGTCAGAAAACTTAGTATATATATACAAATACGACGATAAAACGTTTGAAGTATGGGCGCATTTTTCCAAGAAGACTGCCGTGTTCATTAGAGTAAAGTTGGAAGGTCGCGTACTGACGGCGTCTAGCACGTTTGAACCAATTGATAAGCTAAAAGGTCTTTGCGTGTTTCCACTTTATAATGCTATTTTGATAAAGATACGTGGTATATGTAATGTCAAAATAACAGAGGATGGTACCATAGTGTCGAGAAAAGAGCTATCCGTTGACAATATCGAAGAGGAAGACGTTACAGACAGTTTACTTGAGACTGTTTCGTCTGTTATCGCGGCCTGTAATATGCTCGAACTGCTGGTAACTATTGGCGATGCTGCGAACGAGCAAGATACGACGCGTTGCGCGGGTCGTAATAAAGTTAGATAGTCTACCATGCGCGTCAGAGTCTCGCCGAGGAAAGGAGGTCTAACTATGTTCGACGACGAGGAAATACTTCATTACATAACGTTCGAGCTGTACAGAAAGTTCCAATCGGTCCGTTGTGAAGACTATGATCGGCTAACTTACATCGTTACACTGCCTACCTATCTTACGGAATACAGTCGGACATTCCGTATTTATATCGATGGATCCGATATACAACTATGTAATAGTGTCATTATCCCGGCTCTGAAGTCCTGTGGCGCTTACGAGAATTACGCGCAGTACATTGCTAAGGTTTTGGATCGTTTCGGCGTGACAGTCGATGGCGATAACATTTATACTAGCATATCGTTCAGTTCGGCATATATCAGAATTAACGATGTTGTACAAGCTACTGACAACATGTGTAGAGCACTGGTCGCGTTAGACGCTCTGAATGTCATCTGCGGTAAAGACTTTTGTCAGTAAAGGAGATGTCGAATGTCAGACTACAAGCTATACGAGCGCGCTGGCCAAATTGTCGATGCGGCTAAGGATACCGTCTTCAAGGATATTTGCGCTATCTTGGCGCCCTGTTTGTCGCAAGACAAGCGCGACGAGCTAATTGGGCTGATGTTTGATGAAGAAGCAGGACATACGGCTGGAAAGCTGTTGTCCGTAGAGCCAGTACGCCGAGTAGTTGATGAGTTCTTATATAGAATCGGCACGTACGACGCATTGGTTTTGATTTCTGCTTTCGAGGCATATCTTCTAGCAATAGACAGATCAGCCCTCTCGGAATCAGACAAGCAGATGCTATGGCGCGTTGCAGAGAAACTATTAGACGAAATTGATTTAGACAGGGAAGATCGGGCTTACCGCATAGCGCGCCTGCTGTGCGTGCTTCTCAAAATAGTTCCAAGCAACATCGACGGCACGGCATTTGTGCGTAGTGTCGCAGCCAGGATTACTTCTGATGCAGGAAGGCTGTTACTGCTGCGGGAGCTGTTGGATTGTTGTCCGGAGATTATCGAAAGGGACATAGAAGGGCTATGTAAACTGCTTTGCTGCCGATCTAGAATCGAGTTTTTAGTCAATCTTGCTACAACATGCCGCGCCTCAGAAGAAAAGGCCGTTAGCCTTATTGTAGATACGCTAACCGACATGTCGAAATGTTGCACAGACTTGTTGAATAACAGCTCGTCTGCTAGTCTGATTTGTTGGCAGCTTATTGACGTAGCCGGAGCGTCTTTTAGAAATGCTCGGCTGCTATGGCCCTATATTATCAGACTTATGCGCAACGTGAAAACATCAGATTTTGCAACGATGCTATTTTGGCTTAATGTTCCGGTTGATGAAACATGCATTGACAGCTTCCTCGATGTAGTCGAAGCGGTCTTTATTAAGGCGTCTGCAGAAGGAGCGTTAACATGGCAGAGGCAACAAAGCTAGAAGGTCTTGTCTTTGACAACTCGAATATCGTCGACGAGTGCGCGCTTCTTTCTACATTTCTTGTCTGCCGCTCTATGCGAGCAGAAGACGAGCTCATATCCATTTTACGAAAAGCGGCAAAATTGGTAGAAAGCCGTGGCGTACTGACGGCAGCCAAGCTGGCAATATGCCTGAAAGATAAGGAGACTTTACTAATCTGTCTGGAACGAGCCACTGGCGCGGCAGCCAATACTATCGTCGGCTACCTTGCAGAGCTTGCAAGAAAAGATCCGACGATAAAAAATCTTCTGTTCAACGTTTTATCGAGCACAGACGGTCGCAGCAAGCCTCGATATCTAAGATTGGTCGTTAGGACTATAACGCATATCAGCGATGCTGCGGCATATGAGCTTTTAGATAAGGCACTCAATGGCGAACTTAGCGAATATGCGCGCTGTTTTGTATTGGAGCATTTCCAAGGCGAGAAGGTACTATTGTGTGCTCTAGATATGCTCGAAGATAGTAGCGACCCTCAGGCTATAACAATGTTGTTTGACATTATTCTTAAGAATATGCGGTATGCTCAACATCTCGAAGATCGCATCATAAGCCAAGCGCTCAAGTTTATCGCGGCCGAACGTAGCACATATACGGCGACGCAGGCGGCGCTAGTACTGTTGTGTTTCGACAAGCTAAACGAGACGTTGTTCCATAACGTTATCGACACAGCATCTAGTGCAGCTTACATGTTACAGTGGACTATACTGTTACAGTTGCCTGTAGGCAAAAAGAATCTAGAATCGTTACTCAATATGATAGATAGTAGCGTAAACTGCCCGTCGGCTAGACGGGCTTTGCCGTTCGTCTATATGTTGCGCGGCGACATGGAGCGCTCCATGTTTTGTGGAGACTATAACTTTATGATGGACTTCCTTAGTACTGCGCTTACCGAAGCTGTTGATATGGAGAGGAGGTTGGCTGATGAGCGTTTATACGTTTGTTGAGGGCGTGGGAAAGTACAGAACGAGGGTACTACTTGAAAGGGCCAAGAAAGTCCTACTGGAAGGAGGACATCTTGATCCGGAGCTGTCGTGTCTCATGACCGACGGAGAGCCGTCTGGGGTTATATTTAATCGTTTTATTGTATTTCCCGGTTGTTCATATCGTAATTTAGACATGGAGTCCGTGCTGATCGGTTCTTCTCATTGGGCTTTATGGACACTTACCGATGGCGGATTCGAGGGCGGGTTTATGATTGATGGCGCGGAGCTCGAGGGGATGGATCTCGAAGAATTTGCAAAGACGATAAACCCGTCTGCAGACATAGAATTTCCATATGAGGTAAAGCCTCTGGCTAAATCATGTCTAGATGACATGAAGAGACTATATGAAGCCATGAAATTGCCGCATACTGCCCCGTTTCCCACGATGGAAGAATTTGAAAGCTTTTCCAAAAGTAACGGAGAACTTGATATATATTGGGATTATCTAGTGCTCGACTATTTCAAGTGTGTTATGTATGCAAAATATTATGATGTTATTCGTCCTACGCTGAAGGTATTCCATAAAGGATTCAAATTATGGAGAAAACTTTTAGAGGAGACGAAGAAAGGATATAAGACGAATATAAGCTAGGATTACTACGAGCGGGGAAGTACTCCCCTGCTGTTTGTTCTTTTCGTGATTTTGATCCGGAGTCAAAATTACTGACTAGTTGTTGCGTCTTAAAAGGAGAACGTAGAAATGAAGAAGAAAGTTATGTCAAGAAGGCCGCAGGTCAAAACGTCTAAGGCCAAGCGGCGTAGGTCAATGATAAACGCCGCCAATACGTGGAAGCGAGTTAAGAATAAGCTAGGAGATGACGTCCTAGTAGTCCAATGCCTTGCCCCATTCTTCCCTAAGCGATGTAAGGGTCTGCAACGTTTTATTGATATACTTTTGAAGGAGACGCATTCAAAATGGCCGATCAAGACAGCGGGGACGCTTCTGGTCCGTAGACCGCCGGGTCAGATAGTCGCTGTATTGAACAATATGGTTGCACAAAATCGTCGGCCCGAAGATATTCTTTCTCTAGTACACAGCGTACTGGAATCTAGGGAATGCGATAGTGGTCCCGCGAGGGCTCTTTGGCGATTTTTCGTGGAATATTTGACAAATTTGCCCGGTAGTGCGATTACGGGTTGTGCCTTTTCTATTTTGGAAATATTCCGATCATTTTATAACAATGGTATCGTATTTGAGGACGTAGCACGTCAGTTTTGTGATCTGCTGCCGCGCTTTACCAAAGTATGCCGACCATTCATAGCGCAACGTTTTATCGAATGTTTTGCTTCGAGTATTAGTTTGCAACGCCAGTCGAACGCTGTCGCGGAGATAGACCGACTTTTAGATCCGTATCATCGGGCGTTGTTTCTGATAAGTTCCAGTAAGTATATCCCCAGCTATCAAGCAATCGGTTTGCTCAAACAGGCTCTGACAAAGATACTATCGAATCCAGCGTATGGAAATCTTTATAACATTGAGACTATACTTCTATGCATGTCCGAACAGATTAAGAACACGGCTTACTGGACTGAGCTAGCTAGTCTTGTACTAGACTCGATTTCTAAATTAGATACTCCGACAAAACGACTACAGTATTTGTCCAAGATAGCTCCGTTTTTGCCGCGGAGGGTTGAGGGTAGAGTGTGCGAAGTTGTTGAATCGGCTGTCCGGGATCCAAGCTATAGTCAGCAAGAGTCTAAACAGGACGTGAAAGGATCTAACAATGGACAAGAAAACGGAACTGACAAGAACGATTAGAAACCGCCTTGTTGAGGATATTTTGCTAACCCTAGCCGAGGACGTTAGCGATATCTTATCGACAGGGGATATTGATTCGGACAAAGGCGACATTTTGACTTTGTTAGGTCTGTATGGATTATTTGATCTATTTCAGTGCGGCCGGACCACACGGATATCGTTAATCGGCATTATGGAAAACATGAAGGATAAAGCATTTACCGACAGCAACATCTTACATGCAGCTACTCGCGCCGATCTTAGGTTAAATAAGCTCGAAGAGTATATTTGCAATTACGTTGCTAGCCGCCATAGTCTGGATCCTATAGGCGAAGTACACTGGACCTCCAATATCTACAAACTAGTTCTTGTGTTGTGTGGGTTATACATTGCCGTTGCAGATCAAGGCTGTTGGACCGATGATGTAAACTACTCATATGACAGATTTGCGACGGTAATGGATTATTACGTCTGGCGTCTAAAAGGAGAACCGGACGAAGAGGTACCTTTACATTCCTTCCTAGCCGAAGTATGGCCAGTTGCGAAAACAACGATACTGTCTGCTAGATCCATTTCGGTCGAAAATTAGCAAATAAAAAATGTAACGACTATCGAGCGTCATCACGATAAAACTGCGGTAATAAACGACTGTGTCGAGAAGTTCCCGCCGCCTGGACAATAAGGTTATCTGTGCTTTGGCGGGAGCTTCTCGACCGTCGAAATCATTATTTTAGTATTGATAAGGTTCTGCGAGCGACTTTTAGATTAGAAAGGACTAAAGTGAAGTTCAAGACGAATCTAGCCAGAAGATTGTGCCGACTTCGCCTGAAAGCTATCAAAAAGGGACTACGTCTCATGACGGCGGAAGAGGTTCTAAGATATGTTCGAGATTTAAGATCGGGAGAACATAATTGTAACGACAAATCGTTTCAGAACGAGACAAAAAGTAGTATCGTCTAGACGCTGTTTTTGACTCCGGAGTCAAAACTACTGACTAGTCTCTGTGTCTTAACAAGAGGACGTAGGTATGAAGAAGCAAGTTGTATCAAGAACGTTGCAAGGTGGTATCAAAACACCTAAGGCCAAACGGCGTGAGTCAATGATAAACGCCGCCAAGCTATGGGAGCAGGTCAAGAGCACACTGGGAGATGACGTTCTGGCTGCCCAGTGTCTTGCTCCGTTTTTCCCTAAGCAGCGCAAGGATTTATTACATTTCATCGATTTACTTCTAAATGAAATATATTCAAAATGGTCAATCAAAGTAGCCGGGACTTTATTAGCACGTATCACGTGGGATCAGGTCGACGGTGTTCTACGTAGTATGGTTGAGCGGAAGCGTCGGTCTGAGGATATCCTTGCTGTAATACATAGCATTCTGGAATCTAGGGAATGTAATGATTTTACCACAAAAGCCCTCTGGCGATTTTTTCAGGAATATGCAGCGAGCTTGTCCGGCCACGTACTTAGTAGGCATATTATTTTCATTTTAGGGATATTGCAACTGTTTTATAGTAGCGGCATTGAGTTTGATGATATAGTAAGACAATTTTGTAAATTGTTGCTTCGTTTGGTGATGTGTCAGCAATTTGCAGCGCAGCGTTTTGTCGAGACCTTTTCTCGAAATGTTTGTTGGCAGAATAGGACGGATGCTATTTCGGCAATAGCTAGCACCTTAAGTCCTTGTTCTAGGGCGACGTTCTTGATAAGCGTTAGCGAGTATGTTGCTAACCGCCAAATGGTACATTTACTCAGACAGGCTTTGACACTGATATTGTCGGATCCTATACACGGGATTCAATATAATATTGAGACCATAATTCAAGACATAGCTGAACGACTTAAACACACAATCTATTGGGACGAGCTAGCCGATCTTATACTAGATTTAATTTCTAGATTGGATATTCCGAAAAGGCGATTACAGTATTTATCCAAGGTGGTAACGTCTTTACCACGGAGCGCTGAGGGGAGAGTATGTGAACTGGTTAAGGCGGTTATTCAAAATCCAAGGTATAGTCAGCAAGAATATAAAGAGGCTGCGAAAGGAAACAGCGATGAACGAAAAGAGTATACTGAGGAGAACGCTTAGGAATACTCTTGTTGAGGATATTCTTCTAGATTTAGCGGAAGATGTTAGTAGTTCATTGTCATCTAACGAGGTTGACCCATCCAAGGACGATGTGTTGACCTTGTTAGGTTTATACGGGTTAATTGATCTATTCCAGTATAGACGAGCTACATGGCTAGCGCTAATAAATCATCTAGAGAGATTAAAAGAGTCGCTGTTTACTGATAGTGCTACGCTTCATGCGGCCACTCGTGCCGATTTTCGGCTAAATGAATTTGAAGAATATATTTGTCGTTACATTACTAGTCACCATCAAATAGATGATATCGGAAAGCTCCATTGGGCCGCTAAAGCGTATAAGATCATTCTCATATTGTGCGGTTTTTATGTTGCGGTTAATAAGCATGGTCGTTGGACCGATGCCGTTGAGGAAGAATATCGTAAATTCAAGCGAGTAATGGAGTACTACATATGGCGTCTCTGGGAACAGCCAGATGAGGAGATTCCTTTGCATTCCTTTCTAGCTGAGATATGGGAGATGTTTGAGACTATGGTTTCGGACGAAGTTGAGGAATAAGCTCAGTGAGCAAAATTGAATTGGATTAGACGGTTTGATTATTTGGTTGTATTTCCTTAGCGGTCTTGGAAATCGAATGGAGTAACTATAATTTCTCC